>Ga0208645_1000921_pt1 | contig 28890 bp, 44 predicted proteins | sample VirMetDEL_Sep_01_FD_184519 | JGI IMG/M metagenome (GOLD analysis project Ga0208645, IMG submission 184519) | Aqueous microbial communities from the Delaware River and Bay under freshwater to marine salinity gradient to study organic matter... | ecosystem: Environmental > Aquatic > Marine >... | reverse complement strand
CCTGATCACCTACGAGAGCACCGACGGCGGGATCACCTGGACCGAATACACCGACGGCCCGATCGGCAGCCTGGAGATCGGCGACTGGTCCATGCTGCGGAGCGTCGGTTTTGCGATGTTAAAGTTTCGTGATAAAAAGACCCCTATACGATAAAAAAAATTATTTAGGCTTAAATAGGCTTTACTGTATGCGTGGTAAAGGTTTCCAGGCGATTAAGCTTTAGTTTGTGCGATTGTATCGAATCCATCAAAACTGACACGAAAACAAGCCAAAAAAAATTTAAATTATTTTTTGTTAGTTGTTTATATTAGATTTGATATAAAAAAGATGTACATACAATTGAAAGTAATATAATGCAATTTAAAGCGATTTGAGGCACATATAACGCCCTTAATTAATTTGTTAAGGTGTTTATATATTAGAAATAAAAAAAAGCCGTGTAAACGACTTTAAATAGTTTTATTTGTTTTGTATTGTATTAAAGCTTATTTGAGCTGATACGCTAGGTAAACAATGTGACACAAAAAAAACCCTTTGCAAGTTATTACAAAGGGCTTTAATATATAAGTCTATTTATTTAATCATCTAATAAAGATGCCTTCTTAATAAGGTTCTCAACTTTCTTTTTATGTAGACGTTCAAAAAATGAATCGTGTAACATATCGAAAAATACTTTTTCGCAATCGCCTAAACAATTCTCATATTTAGAATTCCTTTTGCTGTAGAATTTAAAATATTCATTAGGTGAATCATCACCTTCAAACTTTGCCAATTTATTAAGTATATAACTATCATTCTTAAAATGTAAATAGTTATAGTTAATTCCTTTTTCCTGGGCAAAGTCATTTATTAAATCATTTATTTGAATTGCTAAATTTTTTAAATCTTTTTCAGTATTCTTTGCAATTGCGTTTTCGATTTCTTGTAAATTCATAGTAGTAATTTTTTAAAGTTTGTTTTATGGTTTATTTTTGGTTTTGGTTTTTGTTTGATCCTCCTGGTAAATAAACTTTCTTTAGTTTACTTAAATTATTTTGTACTAAATAAAAATAGATTTTTTCTATATCTACTTTTTTATAATTGTGAACACCTAAATAAAAGAAAGGATTTTTTTTACTGACTTTTATAAATTGCTCTAATGAATAGTAATATTTAAAAGGCCTTCTAATAGTTGTAATATCTTCGCCAATATTAACATAAATATGTTTTATTTGCTCATTTAAGGCAAATAATAACGCACTATTTAAGGTATTAAATTTAAAAGCTTTAGTGACTTTCTTAGTGCCAAACAAAAGGCGTTTTTTTTCTGTGGTTTGTCTTACTTCGTAAATCATTTTTTTTAATTTTAGTGTATTAATAAACCTATTTTATTGTTAGTTGGGTTAATAGCCTCTAAATCATTATTTGATGCGTCAATATAACCCTCTTTTTCAAGTTGCTCGAGTGAATAAAATATTTTGCTATGTCTGTCAATAGACGTGTCTATTAAATTATCAAACCGAGAACCTAAAGAATAAATCACAATGAAGTTAGGCGGCAAAAAATCGAACTCATCGAATAACATCTTACTTTTAGTGTACGCATAAAACGTCACGTTTTCAAATTCTCGCATTATTTCGAACCATTGCAAAATGTAATTTCTATTATAAAAGTCTCCGCTGTCGTGTATTCTTATGTGCGTGGCTTTTCTTCGTTTTATTGCATCCGTTATTTTAGCCTTAAATAATTGCGGCTCTTTAGTAAGTAAATAACGCTTTTCATATGCTTTTTTTGTGTTATTCCAAATAAAAGAACCTTTTCGAGCGTAGCAAAATTTTATACAATCCTTTGCAAATGGGCAAGTAACTTTGCCCGTAGAATGAGACTTATAAGCACTTATACCGAAATTATACAAGCGAATATTTTCTTTTTTGCTTGTTTTCTTCATTTTGTCATTTTGCGTTAACAGTTGTGTGTATTTTAACTCTTTTAAATCATTAATAGTAAAATTCATTTTTTTGTGTTTTTTTGGTTAAATACTTGATTTATTAAATCCTTGATTAAATCCTCTTCACTTTCATCATTTTCTAAATCACATTCATTTTCTACAAAAGCAGTAATATTTTTAATTACATTTTTTTTGCTTGTGTAATTTGCCTCAAATCTGAAATGAAATATTGTTTCATCATTCCAATAAAATTTTTTTTGTGTACTCATTTTTTTGTGTTTTGGTTAATAATGCTACAAATAAAAAACAAAAATAATTACTAAAAAAATGCTTCAAAACTTGCAACTGTCATAAAGTCAGTCAAAAACTACTACCCTATCGCATACATATAATTTTATATATATTATACCCATCCCCTACCCCCTAGCCCTTCCCCTCCTTTCAACTTTTCTCCATTTAACAATACGCTTTTATTTTTGGGGAGGTTTTGGAAATTAAAAAAATGTTTATATCTTTGCCTTCGAACCAAAAAACAATTACTAATTTAAATTGCTTAAAATGAGTGAAGAACAAAAAAATCTACTTAATCAAGTTCGACCAATGTTAATAACTGGTTGGAACTTAAACAACGAAGAGAAGTGTTACGATGTTAAGTTATCGTTTGCATATTATCCAACCGAATATGATGGAAGTAATCCACCTCGAATCAGATATACTTTAATTATGGAGAATGGCCGAGAGCAAAGTAATTTTAATTGTTCTAAGCACTTTGCTGATATGATTAGTTGTATTACTAAGTGTATATATGAGGCACAAGTAAAAAAGAAAAGTCATTAGTGAAAGTTTCATTTTTACAAATATTCAAAATAGGTTTATATACCGCCCCCACTTTAAAATAAATAATTATGAAAGGACATTGGAAAAAACAATTTAATTACGAGTACCTTGGATCGTATTCGTTAGATGGTAAGAAAGAAGCTGTAGTTACAGTTAGTCGATTAGCTCAAGAGAAGGTTACTGGGCAACAAGGTAGAAAAGAAGATTGCTTTGTAGTTTACTTTAAGGAGTTTGACAAAGGGATGATACTTAACCGAACTAATGCTAGGGCAATAGAGAAAGTTTCAGGAAGTGGATTAGTAGAGGATTGGGTAGGAGTCCAAGTCACATTATATGTAGAGAAAGGTGTTAAAGCTTTTGGTGATGTAGTTGATGCTTTGAGAATTAGAGATAAGAAACCGACTAGACAAACTATGACTAAGCAAATTGAAACGAGTATGTTAGATGCTATTAAGAATGGTAAAGCTACTCAAGTAGAACAAGCTCTTATTAAGTATAATATGACTGATAAGCAAAGAGAAACTATTAACCTTGAACTATCTAAATTATAATGATGTTACTGATTTGTATTGCCTGGATATTAGTTGTAGCTAAAGCCCCTTGGTGGATTTGGGTGGCTTATTCAATTCACGTTATAGGTACTATATTTTTAGGGCTATTTGAAAGTAGTGAAAGTGTAAATAAATTAATTGATAAACTAAAGTAATTATGGATACATATATACCATTATTAGTGATACTTGTAATAGTAAGTTATGCAGCTTACTTAGCAATAATAATAAATGACCAAGACGATAAGAAAAAATGAAAACATTTAAGACTGACCAAGAATACTACGGAGATTGGGAGTACACTACAAACTCTCAACTAGGCTATCTTAAGAAAGGGTGGGAATATTATGAGATGATGAAGCGTGGAGGTATTATAGATACTCCTTCACTTAGGTTCGGTAATTTAGTTCACACACTTATATTAGAGCCAAAAGAATTTCAACGTAAGTTTATTGTTATTAATCCTGAAGATAGACCTGAACCAAGTAAATCAATGGCAAGTAAATTAAACAAAGCTTGGAAGATTAAGATGGAAGAAAGAGAAGGTATTGTAATCGGAATGGATCAATACAACTTAGCTTTGAATCTTCGGGACAAGTTGTCCAGGATTGATGAAGTTAAAGCTATATTAGATAACTCTGAAAAGGAAGTACCTAAGTGTTGGATAGACTTTAATACTATGCGAAAGTGTAAAGGTAAAGCCGATATAGTTGTTGATGGAGGCGATATGTTAGTAGATATAAAGACTACCTCTAAACCAATTAGTGAGTTCAGGAAAAGTGCTTATAGGTACAATTACCACAGACAAGCTGCGTTCTATTTAGATGGCTTCGGAGCAAAGGAGTTTGTATTTGTTGTAGTAGAAACACAAGAACCTTATCAAGTAGGTATATTTAGATGTACTGAAAATTTTATAGACCAAGGTAGGCAAGAGTACGTTAGCTTACTAGAAATGTTAAACCAACCAAAAACAAAAGTAATACACGAAGAATTATGAAAAGTGAAGTTTTACCAAGACACGCAAGAACAAGGTTGTTGAAGTGTCTACCAAAAGTTTGTGAATACTGGAATGTTACTGCTGATGAAGTATTAGGTAGAAGCAGAAAAAGACACATAATAAATGCTAAACACAGTTTAAGATATTTCTTACATACTTATGGAGATTTAACTGCTTGTGATATAGGTACACTAACTAATTGTGACCACTCAAGTGTTTTACACTCTGTAAAAACTTTTAAAATTTATTGTGAATATGATGAGGATTTTAGAACTTTTAAGCGAATAGTTTTAAAGCAAACAGTTAGTGATACAGATTATACTGTATCGGGTAAGATAAGAAAGGTTATAAAGTCTAATAGCTATTTGAGTAAAAAAGTTGATTTAATAAAAAAAATATTTGACTACAATGAAGATAGATAGAATAGATGTTTGTCACGAGACAATACAAGAGGAAACAAATGAAAGTTTGGTAGTATCTGTTAATGAAACAGACAAAGATGATGAGTTTGAAATAAGGTTTCATTTAAACTACCACGAAGAAATTAGTCCACTTGTAGGATTATGTGTTGATGAGATGAATAAGACACCTGAAGCAAGAGAATTTTTTATAAAGGTCGTAGACCAATATTACGAACAATTTTAATTATTAATTTTAACTAAACACGAAAAGGATGAGAGATTTATCTTTAAAAGGCGAGATTACAAAAATCGCTAAATTAGAAACTGGAACGTCTAAGGCGGGAAAGGAATGGAAAAAGTTAGGGTTTGTTATCACTACAGAAGGTGAGTACCCTAAAGATGTTTACTTCACAGTATTTGGCGAAGAGAAAACAACAAACTTTATGACTTACAATAGAGTTGGTCAAGTTGTAGAGGTATTTTTTAATATCAATGCAAGAGAATTTAACAACAAATGGTACACCGATCTTGGTGCTTGGAAAGTAGTTAGTGAGAAGATTACTGACTCTACTACTCCTGTAGCAGAAACAGTTTCTGATAATGGATTCCATAAAGTAGAAGATTTACCATTTTAATTAACAAAGGTGTGGGTGATTAACTGTTAAGCCCTTATAATCTCAGCTACAGAGTGCGATACTGCAAAACCAAACCTGAGAACCTTTTATATAACGAGAGTGGGCTGCGTGAGTGCTACATAATTAAATCCTAGTTTTAGCAATATGGACTAGGTTGTTCTTTGTAGAGGGGAGTTTTTCCGTTGGGGTTATGGTCGTCTAGGTCTTTCTCCCCTTTACTTTTTTTTAACCAAAGAAAAAACGAATGAAAATGGCAAAAAGATTTACTGACACAATGAAATGGAATGAGGATTGGTACTTAGACCTATCCTTAATTGATAAATTGTTTTGGATTTATATTTGCGATAATTGTGACCACGCAGGTATATTCAAACCAAACAAAAGAATGTTTGAATTATTGATTGGAGGTGAGATTGATGTACAAAAATTCTTAAACACAGTTAACCAGGATAAACCAAGAATTTGCGTTTTAGGTAACGGAAGATGGTTTTTAGCAGGTTTTATAGAATTTCAATACGGAAACAAATTAAACCCTAACAACAGAGTGCATAAGTCAATATTAAATATATTAAATGATAACGACTTGAACTTAGAAGTATTTGATGCAAAGGTTCGTTTAGATGCACCAACAAAAGACTCAAAAAATATTCCTGAATCCATCCAAGAAGTTATCACTTACTTCAAAGGGAAAGGTAGCAACAAAAGAGAGGCTGAACGATTCTATTTTTACTACGAATCTCAAGGGTGGCGAGTAGGTAAGAATCCAATGAAGGATTGGAGAATGGCAGCTTCAGGGTGGATTTCAAGGAATAAAAAAAATGAACCTGACTCTGATTACTTAGGAGGTCAATTAAAGGCTATGAAGAACTAAAATGGCTCTTTATAAAGTAACCTCTAAGCAAGAGGTAACCGACTATTGTAAAGAAATTTATAATAAAGGTTACACAAAGGGTCTTACCACAGGTATAAAACCTTTAGACCCTCACTACACTTTCCGTAAAGGTGAACTAACTATAATGACTGGGTTCGCTAACATCGGAAAAACCACTACACAACTTTTCTTGATGATGATGGCATCAAAGCTTTACGATTATAAGTGGCTTATGTATTGTCCTGAGAACGAACCTATCGGTGATTTAATGATAGATATTGCTGAGATGTATTGTGGTAAGACGGCTGATAAAGAGTTTAGTGATAGAATTAGTCAAGATAATTATTTAAGAGCAGTAGAATGGGCTTATGACCATTTTACTGTGCTTACATTTGAAGAAACACCTAGCGTAGAAGATGTGTTAAACTCGTTTGAAGAGTACTTGCAAGTAACAGAAATAGATGGTATATCTATAGACCCTTTAAACGATTTAAAAGCACCTAACAAGACTAGTAAGTACGATTACTATTATGATGCTTTAAGTAACATAAGAAGGTTTATAAAGCGTCACAATGTAATGTTTTATCTTGTTGTTCATCCAGGTACAGCAGCTAACAGAAGAAGAAACGAAGATGGTACTCGACCTGCTCCGAATATGAGCGATGTAGAGTTTGGTGCTATGTTTGGAAATAGGGCAGACAACTTTCTTGTATTTCATCGTAACCCACAAAGTGAGAAGTGGAATGTTACTGAGATACACGCACAGAAGATTAAGTTTCAGAAGTTAGTCGGAGTACCTACACCTGAGCTTACACCTGTCTGTTTGTTTTATTCATATAGTTTGCGTAGGTTTAGATACCTTAATGAGAACGGAACTTTAATTGATCCGATACAAGAAACGATAATCAAAAGACCAACTAACGATATATTTTAACTATGCCTGACCAAATTACACTAAAAGCAATTAATTTATTGCGAGAAGCCGACCCGAATTTAGACGAGATGAATAGTCTCGATAAGTTTATAGCACATCAAAGCGAGGTGTTAAAGATGTATAAGCAATTCGAGGGACATCCACAAGCAGAAAAGTTAAAGCCTAGATTAAAGGTGTTCGAGGAAAGTGCCTTAGCATTTACTTGGGTACACACACAAATGATGGCTTATAAAAGAGAAAAGCTTTTAGCTAATGCAAATGAAATGGAGATGGCTAATGCTGTTATAGAACTCAAGCAAGAGTTAGATATATTAACTAAATTAAATAAAAGAGATGATAACAGTTAATTCTTTAAGTGGAGGTAAGTCATCAAGTTATATAGCTTTAAATTATCCTGCTGATTACAATGTTTTTAGTTTAGTTAGAACTAATGATAAATCCTGTATTTATCCTGATGCTAAAGTAAGACAAATTGTATCTGATAAAATAGGTTGTGAATTTGTAGGTACGACTGAACAAGATGCAATCATAAAAATAATGTTACAACTTTCTGAAAAAATTGACATTGATTGGGTTACTGGAAAAACTTTTGAAGATGTAATAAAATATAAAGGAGGCTACTTACCTAATGTTATGGTTAGATATTGTACTACTCATTTAAAAATGATGCCTATTTTTGATTATTGGAGAAAAAACATAAACGAAGTTTGTGATATGAGAATTGGATTTAGAAAAGGAGAAGAAGAAAGGATGTCTAATATGATAAAAAAACTTAATGAAAATGGTAATGAAGAAATAAAGGTTGTAGTTGGAAAACGTAAAACTAAAAATAAGTGGGGATTTGTAGAGTGGAGAAAACCAAGTTTTCCATTAATAGAAAATCAAATAGATAATAAAGAAATATATAGGTATTGGAGTAATAATAAAGATATAGATTTTCCTATTGGATATTATAATAATTGTGTTGGTTGTTTTCATAGAAGTCCTTTATTTTTAAGTAAAATGAATCAAGAACATCCTAACAAAATTAAATGGTTTTCTAAAATGGAAGAATTAAATTCACCTAATACTTTTAGAAAAGATGTTACATTTAAAGAAATAATAAGTTATAACCCTCAAATAGAAATGTCCTTTGATGACTTCAATGAATGTGATTCAGGTTATTGTGGACTTTAAAAAAATAGATATGACTGAAAAAGAACTAAACTTGTTAGACCGATTCGCTAGTAAGTATAAAATTGATTGTGTCCCTTCTGAGGGAAAGTATGATTTTTGGGATTTTACCTACGAATGGGATAATAGGAAGTTCTATTGCGAGATGAAACAAAGAAACTTTACTTTAGATACAGCTAAGAGTAAATATCCTGAAGGATTAATCCTAGAGATGCACAAGTACGAAAGGATATTAAGAAAGACTAAAAATGAAAAGGCATCTCAAGGTTTATACATTAACTTCTTTACTTGCGATTCTGTATTAGTATTTAATTTAAACAAAACAAGAATAAATAACTGGGTTTGGAGGACAATGCCCGAATCTACTGACTTCGGTAGGAAAAGTTATGTTTATAAGTATATTACTTTATTAGAGTATGATAAAGGAAAAGTTTTGTATATTTGATGCGTTCTTACGTTTTTTTTGCATAGTTCGTAAGTTTTTTGGTTAAAAATGGGAAAAGGATGTCTACTTGTAGATGTCCTTTTTTTTTGTATATTAGCGAGTGTTATGGCAAAATTTAAATGTAATAAGTGCGAAGAAGTTTTAAAGCTATCAAGTTATTCAATTAAGGTAGTTGATGATAAGGTAGTTAGTCCCGAAGCGATTTGTTGCGATGAGTATATGGATCGTGTAAGAGAGAATAACGGATTCGGAGGTATTATAAAGAAGCCTAACGGAACTGTAAGTGGAAAATTTTAACCAAAGAGATTATGAGTAGCATAGAAGAACAAGTTTGTTTTAAGATTTTAAAGCGTTCTGATGTAGGCAAAAAGAAATATGGTACTACAATGGAACGAAACGATTTAACTAAGTTAGAGTGGCTTAAACACGCCCAAGAAGAAGCGATGGATATAGCTGTGTACTTACAGAAGTTAATAGAACTTGAGGAAAAGAAGCCGTTTCGATACGAGTGGAATATGACTAAGCCTAGTGGAGACCACAACAGAAAGATGCTTGACCTGGAGATAGAAAACTTAGGAAAAGAAAAAGAGGACAATTAGTCCTCTCCTTGTTCTTCTTCAGTAGAATCCACTATCCAACTTCCGAATATTTCTTGTGCTATCTCTTCGGGTGTTTTTTTGTCTCTCGTATCCATTCTGTCGGTATATATTTATCTGCCCACTTTATATTATTCTTATCACACCATTGGGCATAAGTTGTGCGACTATTCTTATTTAACTTATTCTTAGGTCGCATAAACACCATTCGTATATCTAACTCAGGATGTTGCTTAATTACCAGTAACATTTTTTTACGATCCTTAGCCGTAAACCTTCCTTTTAGCTCAACAACAATTCCGTTTGGGAGTATAACATCAGGTATATATTTTCGTTGTTCGGTAATCTCGTAGTAAAGATTAATAGTTTCATATTGAAAAGGTATTTTACTTTTAGTTAATTTAGAACAAACATCCTCTTCGTATTTACTCCTATATCTATTTTTGTCTATTCTCATAATAAGTCTTTTTATTGTGGCAACTGTGACACAATCCTTGTAGATTAGATTCGTCTAACTCAGCTCCACCTTTTTTAATTGGTACAATATGGTCGACTACTTCAGCAGGTTTTACCATATCATTATCTAAACAATGAACACACAAAGGGTTTTTATCTAATACAACCTTTCTTAACTTCCTCCAGGCATACTTTCTGTAGAACGAAGTATCACCACCCCAAGACCTATTTTTCTCAGCCTTAGTTCGTTTATCTCTTCCTTTTGGAAGCCAAGGCATATTATTACTTAGATTTTGATGAACCACCAAAAAAGAAATCTATGATGGTATTTACCTTACTTGACATAGCACCGAATACTGTACTAATAAAGCCTATTTCGTAATCTGAAAGTTCTAAAGTATTTATTATAAAACACTTGAACATAAAGTAAGATATAAGAAAATAAGCACAAGTAAAGATGATAGCCAATATCTTTTGTATAAAGCTATCGTCCATAAACATTGTTCTAGCACTACTTCTGTCTTGAACTTCAAGAGCAAACATTTCCTTCTCGTGGTCTTGTATAACTTTCTCAAACTCATTTTTAAGTTTTAATCGTTCTTCATCAGTTGTGACTACTTCGTCTATTATAGTAGAAGCCTGTCCTACTAAATTTTTAATAATATTCTTTATCATAATGTAATTATATCAGGTGCGTATCTGTATTTAGTATCGCCATCTTTATCTTTGTAGGCTTCTAATACTTCTCGTCTGTTGTTAGATTTTTTTAGAGATATGTGAATCCAAGAGAAATCAAATTCATTTATCATTTGGTCAAACTCAATAGCGTTATCTATAATCCAGTCATAAATTTCTTTATTACACATTTGACCATCTTTCCAAAACTGTATATCCAAAGCTTCACCTTTACAATGTTGGCTACGACTACTTCCACCAATAGCAATATTAAGTTCCTTGTTGCGATAACCACTACTAATCCTGATAGGACCAAGATGGTTGCGAAGAGGTTGTAAAATATTTGTAATAAGTCTTTGGATATTCTCCAGGTCTTTTTTTGTCGGTTCATTATCTATTCCAAGTCTATTGGCTGTGTCACTTCGAGTAATCTCTGATAACACAAAGTTTTTACTTAATCTCATTATTCAGTTTTTGCTTGTTTAATTTCTAAATCTTTAACTACTTTGCGTAGATTATCTACTTCTTTTTGTAGGTAATTTATTTTTAAATCTTGTTTAGCATCATCAGGTAAAGCACCCATCTCACCTCTAGGCCATTTAACTCTAAACTCGTGATTAAGTGCTACATCGTCTTGCATACGCAAAACATCTAGCTGTAACTGAGAAATTTCAGCCGTCAATGTAAACCATATACCTGCAAGAGAAATAATACCTGCTACAATACCAATCAGACTTTTTATATCTAATTGGATCTTAGAACTTTCATTTATATCAAAACTATCTTCCAATTTGTGTTTTTATTTTAGTCACATCATTATTAATACGTTCTATATCTTTTTCGATATTTTTAAACTTCTGTAATAATAACTCATTTTTTAGTTCTACTTCAAGCCTTGTAATCTCTATTTTAGGCAAACTCTTAGCTTCAGTAATTTCATTTTGTAAAACAATGTACTCACCAATTAGTAAGAATAAAAAAGCAAAAATACTAAACAATGTCTTTAGGCTAATGCTAAAAGGAGTGTCTTGTATTTCTTTACTCATTTCTCTTTGATTTGATTAGCAGCTAACAATAATTCTATCTTGTGTAACTTAGTCGATATATCTGCTAAGATAACTTTTAATTCGTTGTCAGATTGTTCTAAGTGATATACCCTAGAAGAAAGTTTAGTTACTTTAGTTTGTAGGTTAGTCCAAACACCTACACCAGTTGAGAGTAATACTATTACTGATATTACTAACTCTATTATTCCTATTGTCACTTGCATTATTCTTTTTTATTTAAAGGGAGTGAAAGTAGTCTATCGAAAAGGTAGCGAAAAGATACACTACAATCAACCTCCCTTATTATACTGCTGCTATGGTTATTTTTGCTCCGTAAATTTCATCTGTTGAAGCACCTTGCTCAAATTCTAATATAACATAATCACCTTCAACGCTATTCCATTCTGTGCTTAGTGTTAATGTTGTATTACTTGTTCCACTTCCTTGTAAAGTTGTAACATCACTTATTGTTCTTGCCGTAAGCATTCTAATATTTCTGTTTACACTTGCATATATATCAATTGCTGTAACCTTATAATTTAAAGGTACATAAGATGTAGCATATATTTTACCTCTATTTTGGTATGCAGAAGGCTGTACTGACCCTACATTATCTCTTGTGTAAACATCAAAAGTTGTATGGCTAGTAACATTAAATTCGTTAGCTGCTACATAAATAGCCGTAGTTGTTACACCTTTATACAAGTTAGGTGTACTTGTACCAGGTGTGATTGAATTTGTTAAATCGTAAATTAATGGAGATAAAATAGAGCCAATAGGATAATCTAATTCAGGCGTAAATGATGTTATAGGTATATCTTTAACACCATTAACAGTTGATGAAGCAGTTAATGTTAATGGGTTAGTACCATCTGCGTAAGTAAGTAATAACTTCTGACCATTATATATTTTACCTCTAGTATCATTTAATAATGTTAATTGAGTAGTTGCACTACCTCCATCTATAGCAACATTTGTTGTACCTAAACTATTTTCATTAACTTGACTTAATACTACTTTAGTATTAAATTTTGAAGTAGAATTTACTATATCTGAAGATGAAGGTGATAATCCTTTACCTCCGTTAATGGTTTCATTATCGGGTGTTTGTACGTTTAAGTTTGAATTTATTTTAAACCATTCACCACTCATTGTTTCACTATGACCTTTAAATGTACCTCCTAAAAATTGATAATACTTAAAAACACCATCGTCATTTATTGAGTATTTTAAATTTTTTATAGGAGATATATCAGCACTAAATACATCTGCTTGTAATATTTCTAAAGGTTCTGTTTGTAATTGTAAAAACTGACTTGTTAGTAGTTGTAAAATATTTAAATAAGAACCTGTATCATTTGCTCTAAAACCTTGAGTTGCAGCAAACATATTTGGTGAAGCGTCACTACCTGTATTATATTGTACAGAATATATTGAGTCTTGAAAATTAGCTTGACCCGTAGTTGTTTGACCTACTTGTATTTCACCTAAATCTAAATTTTCAAAAGCATCATTACTAGATTGGTTTGTAGTAAAAGTTAATCCAACTTGATTAGTATTTAAAGCTACTGTATTATATCCTGCCACCGTTATACTACCAGTATTTTGACCATAAGAACCTGATTCAGTTGTTCTAGTAACAGTAGATGGTGTTTGGTGAGAGTAATTTATAAGTGGAGTATCTACTGCCCAAGAAGCATTTGGCGGGTCATAATAATAAGGAGTGTATTCATTTGTAGCAGTAAGAGTAATAACTACTTCTCCTGAAACTAATGGTACAGGAAATTGTCCTGCAAATTTTATAGAAGTTTCTGCTGTATATGTGTTTCCATCTCTTTCTATACTACAAGGAGTATCATCAGCACCTGATAATGATAAATTATCACCTACATCATCTTGATTTCTCAAGGTATTCATTGATACATAAGAAGAGTTTGCGTTATTTAAAATACTTCCTGAACCACCAACACTTTTACCTCTATATAAAGTTATTGTGTGTACTGTAGTATCTGTACCCCATTCTAAAAAACCTGCACCCTCTTTTAAATATCTTGTGTCTGCTCCAGTTCCTATTTTTATTTGTAACTGAGCTGTTGTTCTGTGTCCTGCGTTTACTAAATCATAATCTGAACTAGGAAAATTTAATTCACTTCTATTAAAAACTTCTTTGTGAGTTGCAGCGAAATTTATAGTCATAGAACCTTCTTCGTCAGCATCACCTTGTAATAAACCTGCTGAAAATCCACTTGTTAAATCTGCGTCATCAGGAACTAAAAATGTAGACTCACCATTTACAAAATCGCAACTTACACTTTTCAAAACTGGGTCGTAAGTTATTGTAGACCCTGCTAAAATATAATTAGTAGATTGGTCTATTTCAAGGTTTACACTTTCATCTGCTATATCACCACCCGAAGCTACTTCATTATCTGTACCTAAATAATTGTATATTCTTATATTACCATTTGTAGCTATTTTATTATTTGGTTGAATAAAATAATAGTGTCCATCACTTAAAAAAGAGATAGTATTAAATGTTTGTAAAGAACCCTTTAATACATCGTATTTCTTGTATTTAAGTGGTTTTTTATCTACATCTTTTCTATATGCTGCTCTTGTAATATAATAAGAATAGAACGGATCGTTAGCTTCATAAGTATCACCATTTCTAAACCAATCTATACCTGTTTTAAACCATTTATGATTTTGAGGTATTGGCGATTCATTTGCAGATGAATTATCAAATAAAGACATTGTGCTACCAAAATCGTTTATATGATTATTTATTCTATAAGCTTTATTCCAATCAGAAGGTGTTAAAGTATCATCTTCTCTTTCTTTGAATACACCTATAGAATCGGTAGCAATTATTTTAACTGGATAAGGAAATGGCTCATTAGATAATGTATCAAAAGATGGTTGTACCCATCCGAACCACCAAAGGTTAGCGTTACTTACAGAGTTTTTATATATTCTAACAAAATACTCCTTGTCACCCTTTTCAAATACATCATAGATAAAAGATTCATCAGTATTATTTTCTGCGTAAAAATATACAATACACTCTGAAGTTAAAAATTGTCTATTTCTAGTACCACCCTCACCAGTCCATTTAACTTCAAACCCCTCACCTTGAAGGTTCATATCGGTACTACTACCTGAGTAATTTTTTTTCCAAATTTCAACGTACCAGGTTGTACCTGCCTCACCTTTTATTTGAGAGTCTCTGTACTTTCCGTATGCCATTATCTTCTACTTTTTCTTCTATTAGCTCTATCGAATACAATCAATAAATCATCACCCGATATTCTTACATCAGGTGTAGTCGCACCACCTAAAGCGTGGTTAGGTATAATTGTTCCTTTTTGTGAAGGCACGAATAATTCTGGTCCTTGTTCCCCAACGAGACTGACTTTACCTAAAGGTGGTTGACCTCCGTTGGCAAAACTTCCACCCATCATACCAAGCATTGTTTGTTTAAAAGATGATAATCCTTGACCTGCAAAAGCACCACCTGCGGGAGCAACTCCTAAAGCACTAAATATTGCTGTCATTATAAGAGCTTGAATAACCATCTTAGCCATAGCTTTAAGTAAATCAGCAAATAAGTTACCTAAGTTTTGTAAACTTAACTCTCCTGATACTGCCATTTGAGCAAACGCATCAGAGAAAGCAAATCCTACATCTATAGCAAATCCAGTTAGTGTATCTTTTACATTTTGTACTTTAGCATCAAAATTATCAACCATTTGTTGCATAGAATCTGTGGTGTTAATCAAAGTTCCTTCAACTACATTTGATATAGCCGTTGGTGCTATAGCACCTAATGTCGGAACTGCTTTCGCACTATCTACAGCCTTTTCTTCCTTAAATTTTTCTTGTCTATCTAATTCTTTATTAATCGCTTCGAGAGCTGCTGCTTCTGCCTCTAAAGCTTGGTGAGTTTCCCAAGTTGAAAGCATAAAGCCTTTTTGACTCTGTATAGCTTTGTTTCTTGCAGCCTCTTGTTCCTTTAACCTTGCTTCATCACCTAATGTATCTGCAAATGATGCTATAGATGCAAATAACGCTGAACCTGCAACAACTTCAATACCTAGGGCAGATAGTGCTGCTCCTAAAGTAGTAACTACCCCTACTACTACTCCAAATCCTGTAGTTAATAATGGTATAAGTGCTACCATAGCACCTAGTGCTATTAAAACTGGTCCTGCTGCTAAAGCAATACCACCTATTGTTACAATTAACTTTTGAGTATCTCTGTCTAATGTTCCAAATACACCAAATAAATCTGTAACAGTTTCTATCATAGGCATCAACATTTCTGCTAATACTTCTCCTAACTCTAATCTAAATCCTTCAAATGCACTCTCTAACTTTTTAACCTTGGCAAAAGTAGTTTGACCCATAAGGTCAGCCATTTCTTTTAACTTAGTAGTATTAGTTTCATAAGCATTCGATAACTCATTTACCTTTTCTAAGTTATCTGTTAATACAAGTAATTGGTTGGCTGCCGTAGTACCAACTAATTCTTGCGCCCTGTTAAGATCCATTTCACCTTCAGCAGCTTCCTCTAGTACACTAGAAAACTTTGTACCAGTCTCATTTAACTTCATAAATATTTTACGAAGTCCTGTACCTGCTTTAGATGCCTTAATACCATTATCCATTAAGACACCCATCATAGCAGATAATTCTTCTATGTTGACTCCTACTGCGTGAGCTGATGCCCCTGCGTGACCAAAGGCTGTTGCAAATGTGTTTAATTGAATTGATGAATCTGAGGCTGCCGAGGCTAGTGTGTTTGATATACGAGCAGCATCTTCGGCTTCTAAGTTAAAAGCATTAATTGATGCTGATACAACTTCAGATGCTAAAGATAAATCTTCTCCTGTTGCTAAAGCTAAGTCTAATATAGACTCAGTCATACCTTGTATTGCATCAGGCTTAAATCCTTTACGACCTAATATTAATTGTAAGTCAGCTACTTGAGATGCTGTAAATTGAGTAGTAGAACCTAATCGTTTAGCTTCTTTTGTAAGCATTTTAAACTCTTCGGTAGTAGCCCCCGTTACTGCGTTAACTTTCATCATAGCGTTCTCAAAATTAGAGAACGTATCAAAGGCTTGTTTACCTAAAGCAGTTAAAGGTGCTGTAACACCAAAAGTCAGCATAGAACCGACACGAGCTGCTTGAGAAGCAAAACCTGTTATTGATTTATTTGCTTTACCAAGACTTGCCTCTAAGCCTTTGATATTAGCAGCTACAATTATCGATATAGTTTTAACTCCACCCATTTTATAACTTTATTTTTTTAGGTTCTTTTATTTTATACCTTTCAAGAACCTCAGATATATGCTCTTTACTAGCAATATCTTTTTTGATTTTTACTTTGTTATCCCAAGGGAAAGGCATTAATTCTTTTGGTTTAAGTCGGTGTTTTGAGTGAGGCACTATACAACTGTGTACTATCATTCTAGTTTGTTCCCATCTGTTTTGAGAAAGTTGTTCGTTGTACTTTCTAAAGCCTCTTATTTTATTGTCTAAGGAACGTGGGGTTAAATCATATAATTCTTCATAACTTAACCCCAACATTCCCAATCCAATTTCTTCTAACTTATCCCAATCTACTTCACCTGTATCTTCATCAATAATTTCCTCTCCCTCTTCTACTTTCCCTTTTTCTGAGGTTGGTCTAATTGGAACGCTTCAAAGATTTCATTTATCTTACCAAAATCTTCATTATCTAACCATTGTTCAATATCTCGAACTTTGTACTTAAATTCTTCTCCGTTCTTCTTAGCACCATATTTTAGACCATAGTAAGCGATAATACCAATGTGGTCTATCTCCGAACCTAACTTGTCCATTTGATTTAACTTTAAGTTACAATCGTTACAGATGTCTTTTAAAGCTAAATAACTAAATCTAATTGGTCGTTTTTGACCACCTATTTCTACCTTTTTCATTGTTTTTATTTAATTTAATAGATTTACAAAACTTTTTTTAGTGATATTGAACTTAGCCAAATTGTAGTTGCACCTGACCTACGCTTCATTGTAAGTTGACTTAATGCAGGTTTTATCAAAACACTATGAGTACCTATTGTTTTAGGTAATAAAACATCTTCACTATCCCAACCATCAAGAACAGCTATATTACCTTGTGTGTTTGTATGTACTGTATAAGTTAATAAATAATAATCTCCTGCTGTCATTAATCCTGAACGGAAAATACTTGTATCGGCACTTGTTGTAATAATTTTTGCGTAACCATTTTCAATAACTGTAGTAGCACCTGCTCCCGAATTGTTTACACTCCAGTAAGCTGATGAAGGATTACTTCCATCATTTGCTAAATCAAAACTTGTATCACCAATTAACTCAGGACCAAGTCCATTTGGATAAATATTACCAGTTCCAGTAAATGTAGCCGAACAAGTTAAATTATCTTCAACTCCTGCATCAAAGTTTAAACTAGATACAAGTGCGTTACCTTGCCAATGTGTTATATCTGTTGGGTCTTGATAATCGGTTGCTTCAGATGATAATTCAATTTGCCAAGATGATACAACTACTGCATCACCATTTGTTTGAGTTTGAGGGGTGTCACCAGGAAAAGTCATAAATCTAATAGTTGCTCCTGATGATGTACTCATATTATTATAAGTAACTCTTATTCTAGTAAATGAAGATGTACTTAAACCATTCACAGCCCTAGAGTTAGTTGCTGGTGAAGTAATTGTTGTATAACTTCCACTTAACACTTCTACTTTACTTGGAGAAATGCTAGAACCACCTTCTATTTCGCTATAAAAAGAAACACTTGTATTACTTCCAACACCTTTAGCATAGAAAGTCCAAGTTACATCTTTATTCTCTAGTCTAGTTGAATTTACTGTATATTGAAGTCTGTTGTAATTAACACTATCATTTGAAACAGCAATTTGACTTGCTGTACTTCCACTAAACGGGTCTGTTTGTAAATTAGTTTGTGTTATGTTTACAGTACTAAACCCATCAACCCCACTTTGAGTAAGATTAGTACGAATAATGTTTCTGATTCTATCAGAAAAAGTTAAATTGACTAAACTTCTATTTTTAAGTTTATCGAAGAAATCAGTACCATCTAAAGGTACGTCAGGATTAATTGATTGTAATACATCTGTTGATACTTCAAAAGACTTTAAACCACCCAAAGACTCAGACCATCCGTCTGAATCCTTGTTGGTTACATCTCTTAAATCAACATTAGTACTAAACGAAGCTGATGTACTAAAAGCTACAGGGTCGAATATTGCTGATGAGCCAGGTGTTACTATTTCTATAATAACTCCATTTTCCTCAAATGTAGCTGTACCATTAGTTATTTCTAATGTAGGAACTATACCAACAGCACCATTTGTCATATCTAAATACTTATAATCACCATCTGTTTTAGCTGTACTACCATCAGTATAAGTATAACCATAAGATGAAAATAATTGTGCAGCTATTGAACCAACAACACCAGTACCTGTATTTGCTGTAATTGCATCGGATATATTATCGGTAATAACACCACTTGCATTAGTAACATTACTTATTGTAATTGTCTGTAATGATTCAAAGCCTACTAACGGAGTATCATCTAATATTCTAATCCTAGTAACTTGTTTAACTGCTGCCGCCGTCTTAGCATAAACCAATAAATCCGAAGCGTTTTTAATTGCCATAATAATTGGATTTAAAAGTTAATATTAAGGGTTTTGTGTAAGTGTACTTGTTCCAGTTAAAGAAATTGAAAAAGTTGCGTTTTCTTCTACACCTGCATCAATAGAAATTGAAGTTATAAGTGCATTACCTCTATAAAGCATACCTGATAAACCAAAATCACATTCTATTGCATTTCTTGCTTCAAAAACAGTATATAATGACTCTATGTCTGCACCTGTTGGTGAGCTTATATCAACAAAAGCGTCTCCACTTAATTCCCAAGATTTAAGACCACCTAAGTTTTCTTGCCACCCTGCTGAAGATTTTGTTGTAGAATCACGAAGGTCCATATTGATAGATATAGAAGCTGATGTAGCGTGAGCTATTGCTTCTTTTCCATCTGCTGTAGTTATACTAAGAACTACGTCTGTTGCGTTTTGAATTGCCATTTTATTTTAATTTTTAATTATTAGACAGTTAAAATTTATGTTTTTGTAGAATTTCTCAGAAGTCTTAAAATAGTCATCGTCTAAATCAAGAAATCTGAATTTCGCTGTGTAACTCACACTATCTTCGGTATAAGTCACCTCGAACAAGTCTAAGGCTTCTACGACTGCCTTGGCTTGATTATATGTTGTGTTATAAGAGTCTGCGAAACAAGCGATGCGAATTGATACATCACAAGAGTTAAGCGATCCACCTTTAGATAAAAAGTTTGATACATTAGTTATTTCATAAGTCGTACAAGGAAAAATCTTATCTTGTGGTACAATAACTGGAAAAACCTTGTTATTACCATTAACTGCTGTAAAAGCTGCTGTTGCTTGTAACTTTGTTACTATTTCTTTTCCTATTACTGCAAACATCTAAAATCCTGCTTGTTTAATCATTTTATCTAATAACTTATCTAAGTCTTTCTCAGCTTGAACATAAATCTGTGATTCCATCTTTCTAGCTGTAGCCTGAAACACATCAGGTCGAGGAGATTGTATTGCATTACCTTTAATTTGCATCGCAGGTAAGTTTCTACTATCTCTCCCTTTAATTCTTATAGGTGTGGTTTTACGAACAATAGGACCAACAAATAAACCTGGCTCTCTCGACTGACGAGCTGTAATTATACCAATAGTTTTAAAGGTTGGAGTTCTACCACTTTTTCTTTTATAATTAGAGTTACTATTAAACTCTCTTTTATAAGCACTTTGAATACCTCTAGCTAATTTATTTGCAGCAGGTCTAAGAGCTTTGTTTATGGCTGTACGAGATTGGCGAGATGTTTGACCTAGTTTTTTTAAACTACGCTGAACATCTTGAATTCCTTGTACTCGTATCGTTCTATTATCAGCCATATTAAAGTATAGATTGATTTATATCAATTTTAGTAAAGAACTCTATATATTCTTTTCTAGGGTCTATTATATAACTTAAAATCTCATATACTTCATCTGTATTAGGGTCTACTAATATCCAGTTAGGAAATATAAAATTTTTTATATATTCATCATATCTAATTTGTATAAAAAACTTTCCGTAAGATTGTAATTGGTCTCCTTCAAATTTTTCATTTATATCTCGCAAAGATGTAACACTTTTTTTAGCCCAAATAGTTTTTTCTAAATCATAACTAGCAACAGGTGTTTCACCAAAACTATTTCGAGTACCACTAGGTGATTTAAGTTGAAGTCGAATATTAAATTCACCTGCCTTTATTTGAGAAATAAAAGCCATATCCTATAAATAACATTTATAAGGTTGTAGTAATATCTCAGAAGCCATTGGAAAAGCTCTCTTGCGATCCTCTCTGAAATAATACATATCACTTGCAATTAATTTAATCGCTTGTTTAATTGCATCAGGAATATTACTTGCTGATGCACCCATTCCTGTCTTGAATCTAAAAATCCAACGTGATTTATTATCACCATCCATACCCTCCATAGGTACAATACCTGTAGGTTCAACAAAAATACTGCTTTTACAAAAAATGTAAGGATTTGAATTTTTAAGAATGTAATTACCAAATCCTAGTATATTATAAGTATTATCTGTTGCATCTGATAAGTAAAGTAAACCATCGTCAGTATTTGCCGCTTGACCAAAATCCATTGTAACATCAGGAAAATACAAACTAAAGGTACTAGGTAAATCTTCATAAAAGAACAATTCATACCTAGCGTTTATAAAGTGTCTATTACAATAGTGTTCAGCCATTTGAGTCGCAGCAGATATATATGTAGCCAACAAAGTGTCCTCATCAGAAGTATCAATTCTAAGTTGAGCCTTTAATTCAGCAGTTGTAACTACTTGAGTAGTTGCAGCCGTCATTAGCTCTAAATTCCCATATCTGTTTTGACTTGGGTTTAGATACTCGTAGTTGTCAAAGTTATATATATTGTGCAAGTAATCGTGTGGCATCTTATTGTATAGTATTATAAAAGTTAATAAAGGGAAGTCCCGAAGGACTCCCTTTTATAAATATAATTCAGATGTTACGCTATCAATGATGTAGCTTTAACGAATCCTGCACCATCAGAAACACCCCAGTCCATATATTGGTTAAGTACCAATCTAGTCTGACCATTTACAGCTACAGAATAAGGATCTACCATAATGTCTAAACCACCGAACATTCCGATATATAGTTTAGAGAAGTCACCGAAGTAGAAATCAGCAGAAGCTGAACCAGTTTTAGTACATCCGTTAGTGAAGTAAGCAGGGTAACCATTAATTAAGTTTCCTTGAACACCTGCACTTACAGAAGCTACTTGAGCAGAACGCTTCAACTCAGCCATTAAAGCAGGAGAAGCAACATAAGATAAGTTACCTTCTAATCCACCTGCTTCAGCTAAAGCTTGTTCAGCAGATACAAAGTCAGCCATAATAGAAGCATTTGCCGAGTAAGATGCCTCAGTAAATGTAGTAGAAGCTAATTCACCTAATGAATCAGGAGCACCTGATACACCTGCTGTAGTAAATATAGCTGCATCCATTTTTTGTCCTACTGCACGACCTAAATCACGAATGATTGCTGCCTCTGCTGCATTTCCGTTTTGCAATAATAATTGCTTAGAGATATTTACATAAGCTGCTAAACGAACTGGAGTCAATTCAACTTTTCCGAATTGTGCACCACCATTTGCTGCAACATCAACCTCACCTTCCCATTCTACTGAAGAAGCTCCAGTTACAGGAATAGTAGTGTTAGCTGAAAGACCTGATAAAATGTTTGCACCAACTTTGTCAAACACAGAAGCCTCACGCATAGCATCAGCATAAGCTAATACATTTGTAGGAGCAATAGCAGAACCTGCTTGAGTTACATCAGCACGTTTCTCTAACATAAATGAAGGAATACCTAATCCATTGATAGTTCTACCTACACTTCTAGCTTCGTTTTGAGCTTCTTCGTGCATTTCTTTTTCAACACCTGAAAGATTACCATCTACAGAACCTTGAATAGCTTTGAAGAAAGAATACTCACGAACTTCTTTTGGCTCTACTGAAGGAGTAGAAGATACATTAGAAGCTATCTCAGCGTTTAATTTTTCTTGACGTTCAACTACCTCAATGTCTTTAGCTAGTTTGTCAATGTTAGTCATCATACCATCGTATGAAGTTTGCTCGTCAGCACTAAAGTCACGAGACTCTTCTTTTGCCAAGTTTAATAAAGCATCAGCTTTTCCGATAAGCTCTGCTCTCTCTTGACGAATTTCAATCGAATTTTTCATATTCGTTTTTTTAATTTTAATTCGTTACTTAATAAATTTAACTTTGAATCATCAAATGATTCCTCAACCTTTTGCTCCACTTCTTCAACTTGAGGGGTTTCTTCTATAGTCGCTTCTGTTTCAAAAGCTTCTTTAGAACGAAGTGCAACGTCAGTATTAGCGTAAGCACCAACACCAACTATAGAAACATCAACAAGCCGACCAATTTTTTTAATTTCTCTTCTTGTTATATCTCCGTCTTTACTCCAATCATCTTCTTCTACTGTAAAAGCAAATGAAGATTCATAAAGTAAACCTCGTTTCATTAATTCTGCTACATCATTACCTGTTGTTGTGTTAGGTAAAGTAGCATCGTATCGTAATCCTCTTTCATCTACAGATAGTTTTAAAGTACCACCCATATTTCTATCCAATATTAAGTTTGGATCGTGATTGAAAGTTAAGATTACATTATCGTCTAAACGACCTTCAAAAGCATCAGGAGATATAGTTTCTCTAAAACCTAAATCTCTACTATCTGTGTCGAATAAAGCAGCATATCCACTAACTCTTTTCTCATCTTTATCTTCATCTTTTGTGACTTGATATTCTGCTCTATATAATCTAATTTCCTTGTTTTCCATAATATAGCTTTTTTCCTCTTTCATACTTTTCTTTACAGGATGATTGCTTGGTAGCAAATCAGTATCGTGTTTACCTGAACGAAACTTTCCTTTTTCCATAGCGTATAAGAAAGAGTTTACTCTTGCATAAGCCCATTGTTCAGGAGACTTTACACTAGGTCTTACAGAACCTGGATTTGTTTTGTAAGCACCTATTCCTCTATTAAATACTTTACCTAACTTAGCAGATGTTACTTTAGCGTTCCAAGATAGATTTTTTTTACCAACTTTTTCATTGTGGTCATCTGCCTTTTTCTGTAAACCTTTTTTTACAGCTCCAGTTAAGGCTCTTTCTTCTTCTCTATCTATTTCTTTCACTTTTTTCTTTGACCAACTAAATCCTGCATTTCCACCCCATAATGCCCAAGCTATTCTCCAAGCTGTTGGACCACCATCATTTTCTTTTGCAGAATAGTGTTTAGCCTTATTATTTTCGTGTCGGCTAAAAAAACTAAACATTCTTTTAATACTTGAGATACTTAAATCACCATTGATTATATCTCTAGCACGAGAAACTCCTGTTTGAGTTCCACCTCTACCATACTCTTTTCTCCACTCTAAACCTTTACGAGCTTCTTCTCTCATTCCCTCAGTAGGGGTAGTATTTATATCTTTTAATGCCACTTAGTATATTGCTACTATATCTCTTGCAGTTGTACTTGTTCTGTAAACCTTATTTACATATATACCTCTTAGATATGTTCCTGAAGGTACATTTTTTAATACAACTGTAGAACCACCTGCTAAATCTACTTTAAGGTTACCACCAGTACCTACAAATAGTTGCGCCCTTTTAGAATCTAAATTAGCAGAGTCGCTAGTTGTTATTGAATTAGCAAAATAACCTAATTCGTTACCTGCTCTACCTCTATCTTTTGCTCTTCTTTGTTCTTTTTGATCCGACCTTAGTGCCATTTTATTCTATATCTTTTCTTGTTGTTCCTTCGCCTAAACTATCTAAAGGCATCATATTACTTTGCATATAAACATTTTCACTTGCTCCACCCATAGAGTTCATATCTTCAAAAGACCTGACCTCATCAGGTGATAGTACACCAATGTTTACAAGTGTTCTATAATAGTCTGCTCTCGACTTAGAGTCACCTCTTAAAAGAGCAGTTAAGTTGAATTTAAAATATTGTGAGCCTTTCTTATTGAAAGGAATTAATTTTTGATTAAGTGCCATCTCAATACGCTTAATCCAAGGTGTGATAGTGTGTACCACAAAATCTATTTGCTGTGCCTCTATGTTAGAGTATGTAGCGTTAGATAAATCGTTAACGAGATGGTTAGGTACTCTAAAAATTCTACAAATATCACTAATTTGATATTGTCTAGTTTCTAAGAATTGTGCTTGATTGTTTGGAATCTGTCGTGGAGAGAAGTCCATTCCTTCTTCAAGTATTGCAGTTTTACCTGCATTAATAGAACCACTATAAGTTTGATTCCAACTAGCTCGTAATCTCTTAGCAGTCTCAGGCTTTAGTGTTCCTGGATGTTTAAGAATACCGCCTACAGATGCTCCGTTCTTAAAAAACGAACCTGCAAATTGTTCTATAGATAAAGATATACCTAAAGACTCTGCCGCACTCTGTATTGGTGACTTACCCATAATACCATCACAAGATAATCCTTTTATATGGATCATATTCTCAGAAGTCACTTTACCAGTAATAGGATAAGGTATAGTTTCGTTTTGGTCTATTTCATAATAAACTTCTCTACCATCAGGTGATACATAGACACTTACATCATCACATTGGATAGGGATTATTTGAGTAGGTAGACCACCATTGTTTCTTTCTATGTAGGCATAAAAATTACCATCTAAACAAAGGTCTACTAGGACTCTTTCAAAAAAACTAAAAGAGTTGTAGAGAGTTGAAGGTTGCTCTCCTACTAAATGGTGAAGTGGATTATCAGATAGTATATATCTTTTATTATCTGCATCTTTTTCGTATAACGAGATAGGTAGAGAAGCTATTGTTTCAGAGATTACTTTTACGCAGCTCCAAACTGTTGATAGTCTAAGAGCAGTATCTTTTGATATTACTTGGTTTGATGAGTTTCCAAATACTGTTGGGTTACCATACAAACTCGTGTTGTAAAACCTTTCCTCTTGGTTAGGTTGTACTTGTGGTTTTCTTCTGAAAAAATCTAATATTGTTGCCAAATCCCTAGTGGTTTTAATGTACCTTATCCATATAGATATATAGAAAATGTATTTTTGTGAACCTTTTATTTATACTTTTTTTTCAAATACCCTGTAATCCTTTGTAGATACTTATAAACTTGCCTTGTAGATACTTTCTTTATCTTAGCTATTTCAGTTACTTTTAGATTATAAACATACCTTAATTCAATTATTTCTCTTTCCTTTTTTGTAAGCAAGTGATGTATATCAATCCAAACTTTATCAGCCAAAGGATTGTATTCTTCAGTATCGTCTATATCTATAAATGGTATTTGTTGTCTGTACTTCTTGTGGAATGGTGAAGTGCTAGAGAATACTTGATTAGTAATTACTCTAGCTATGTAAAATTTAAAGTAACCTCTTTCGTGAATTGTTTGAACAGACTCATCACTTTGAGTTAATATTATTAAACAAACCTCTTGCACTAAGTCATCAAGAAGATTAAGGTCTTTGTTACTTCTAAGAACATTGGTACAAATCTCTCTAATAGAGTTGTACTCTTTTTCTACTATCTCGTTCTTAGATAAAAAATATTTCTTTGTCATCGTAAGCTGAACCACCTTTATTCTTGTTTTCCATAGCCTCAGATAGTGCCATAAGACAAGCTATGACACCATCCACTTTTTCGTTTGATTTACTTTTATCTACCTTTACGTTAGCAGCAGGATCAAATGTAAGTACTACATTACTCATCATCCATCTTAAAACTGGATTACCTCCGTGTCTAACCTTACCACTAAGTATTAATGTTTCAAATTCCTTTGTTGCAGGTGACATTGTTTTATAACCTTGACCTACAGGTATCATAGGACAACCTTCCTCAGTTAAGTCGATTACAATTTGACTAGCGTTCCATCTATCGTAAGCTACTATTTGAATATCAAACATCTCACTTAAATCTCGAATTTTTTGCTTAATGTAATTGTAATCACAAACATCACCAGGAGTATAGATTATGTACCCCTCTCTTTCCCACTTATCATAATTCACTTTATCTCGCTCTGACCTTCTCTTAGCGTTCTCTTCAGGTATAAAAGAATAGTTTATAATATCGTAACCACCTTCGTCATCAGGGAACAATAAAGCTAAACAAGTAACATCTCGTGTACTTGCCAAGTCTAATCCTGCGTAACAAACTTTACCTCTTAAATTAGACTCACTTACTTCGTCTGCACAAGCCATCCACTTCTCATCACTAATCCATTTAGTTTCATTTGCAACCCATTGATTTAAGTGAAGTCTACGGAACGTATTTTCGTATGAAGGTTCATTCTTAGCCTTAACAGATTGTTGTCTCATATACTCTTCCGTAATGATAGAGCCGTAGCCTGGATTAGCTTTCTTCCAAACCTCTTCGCTAAAAATATCATCTTCTTGGTCAGCTTCATAAACAACTGCTAAGAACGATTCATCCTTGATAGTACCATCAATTAATTTTTTAGAATAGTCATAAAGTTCTTTCGATATGTGGTCTTTCTGATTACCTGCTCCAGCTGTCGTAATCCCGAGCATCAACGGCTCTTTCCTAGCCCCCATACTCGTGAGTAACACATCATACAAATCACGATTCTTGTGAGAGTGAATCTCATCCAGTAAACAACAAGAGAGATTTAGTCCGTGCTTGGTATCTGCATCAGCCGAAATAACTTTGTAGTACGATCCAACCTTATCGTAAGTAATTGAGTCACGATAAGTACCTGCCCTTTTTATAAGGTTAGGTTCTTGTAAAACCATTTGTTTAGCTATAGAAAAACTTAACCTTGCTTGTTCTTTATCAGCAGCAGCCGATACAATCTCAGCACCTTTTTCTCCATCAGAGAAAAGCATATAGAGTGCTATACCAACCATCATCGTAGTCTTTCCGTTCTTACGAGGAATAAAAATAAAGCACTGTCTAAATTTTCTAAGCTTTGTTTTCTTAGACTTCCAACCAAATATAGCTTGTATGATTTCTACTTGCCAAGGCTCTAGTACAAATGGTTCACCTGCTAGTTCTCCCTTAGTGTGTTTACAGAAAGTTTGTATAAAGTCACAAGCTCTCTTAGCTGACTTCTCATCAAAGTAGTATTTAGACTCATCTATCCTATGTAGATTATTCGCCACTATTAAAGAAGTTTTCTATTTTAACATCAGGAGTTGTTGAAGCATTTTCAATAGCATTTACCTTTGCTCTACTAGAAGGAGTTAATCCAAATTCTTTAAGGAGCTGAAAGACCCTAACAAAAGATTGATTAGCTATTTGTACTTCAGGTCGAATAACAGATTTAGTATTACCTTCCCTGGATGTAACTTCCATAGTTGAACCAAGTTCGTTTACAACTTCCTTAGCTTTCTTGTATTCGCTATAAGCATCACAAAGTAAAGTTAAAGCTAACTCATCGGCCTGAGTCAGGACAGACATATCGTGAAGTAAAGTGCTTAGTTCACTAAATGCCTTTTGTCCATCTTCAGACAACCAAGTTGGTATCGGGGGAATAACAGAAGGTAGCTTCGGTTCGTTATCGTTTATTCGATCCTTGCGAAGTGTACCTCGTTGCTTTTTTATTTCTGTAGGTAATCTTTTCATAAAGCTAGACAAATATAAAAAAATTATTTATAGTATATATATCTTTATCTTTATCTTTAACCCTATCCTTGACCCCAAGTATGGGGTATAGTTGAGGTCAAATAAGGGGCTTGTTTGAGGTCAAAGTAACCCCTTTATCTTCTAATCCGTATTTGAAATAATATTTCTTGTAAGCCTTCCAGTTACTGAACTTATCAAGTTTAAAACCAAACATTAATTCGTCAGTTCTTTTTGTTACGAGCTTTTCTTTCTTCATATATACTATTTTGTAAAATAATGATTTTGTCTAGGTAATTTATAGTCTTAACACTCAATGTTTTGTAAATAGCAATAGCCATTTCATTTTTTTGTTTTGACTTTAATTTCTTAAAAAACTTTTCAAACCTTTTCTGTTGTATTTCCATAATATATTTTTTTAGTTGGGCTAATATACAAAAATTTATTATACCCTGGGGTAGGGGACACCCCCAAAACCCCTTTTTTATTGACGGGGTGGAGAGGAAGG
>Ga0208645_1000920_pt1 | contig 28895 bp, 23 predicted proteins | sample VirMetDEL_Sep_01_FD_184519 | JGI IMG/M metagenome (GOLD analysis project Ga0208645, IMG submission 184519) | Aqueous microbial communities from the Delaware River and Bay under freshwater to marine salinity gradient to study organic matter... | ecosystem: Environmental > Aquatic > Marine >... | reverse complement strand
CCTATCACCTGCTCGCGGCTGCCGACCTGCTGGTTAAGCGTCTGCCAGCGCAGGGCCAGCAGTTGCGCCTTGAGCTGGCGTTCCTCGGCCTTGTATTCCTGGTACTTCTCCGCCGCCTGGGCCTGGCGATGCAGGCGTTCGAGCTGGCGCTCCAGCTCTTCGCGCAGGTCGGTCAGGCGCGCCAGGTTTTCCTGAGTACGGCGGATGCGGGTCTCGGTCTCGCGGCGGCGCTCCTTGTACTTGGAGATGCCGGCGGCTTCTTCGATGAAGTTACGCAGCTCCTCGGGCTTGGCCTCGATCAGCTTGCTGATCATGCCCTGCTCGATGATCGAGTAGCTGCGCGGGCCCAGGCCGGTGCCGAGGAAGATGTCGGTAATGTCGCGGCGGCGGCACTTGGTGCCGTTGAGGAAATAGGTGTTCTGCCCATCGCGAGTCACCCGGCGGCGGATCGAAATCTCGGCGAAGGCCGCATATTCGCCCACCAGCGAGTTGTCGCTGTTGTCGAAGATCAGTTCGATGGAGGCCTGAGTCACCGGCTTGCGCGTGTTGGAGCCGTTGAAGATGACGTCGGTCATCGACTCGCCACGCAGGTTCTTCGCCGAGCTCTCGCCCATCACCCAGCGCACGGCGTCGATGATGTTGGACTTGCCGCAGCCATTGGGCCCGACCACCGCCGCCATGTTGCTGGGAAAGCTCACCGTCGTCGGGTCGACGAAGGACTTGAAGCCAGCCAGCTTGATGCTCTTCAGGCGCATCTGGGCTTAGCGCTCGGTCAGGGTCGCCAGCACCAGCTGGCAGTTGTGTTCACCGTAGGCCAACAGCACTTCGCGGGCGCGCTCGTGGTCACGGGCGATGATCGCCTGCAACAGGCTGGCGAAGGTGCCAATGAACTGGCCCATCTCGCCTTTGCGCCGCTCCAGCGCCAGGTGATAGGTGCGACTGATCGCCGGCAGCAGATTCTCCAGGGTTTCCTGCAAATAGGGGTTGTCGGCGAACGGGAAGGCAGCGCGCATCACGTCGAAACTGCCCTCGACGAAGGCACCGATATCGTCACGTTCCAGGCTGGCCAGCAGGCGCTGCTGGATATCCAGGAAGGGCGCCAGGTCGGTTTCCACCTTCCAGCGCTCGATCACCGCGCGCGCCAGCATGATGTAGAGCTCGATGCTCAGCGCATAGAGGTTGGTGACGTGATACGGGGTCAGCTCGCTGACCTGGGCGCCGCGGCGCGGCAGGATCACGATCAGGTGGCGGCGCTCGAGAATCAGCAGCGCTTCGCGTACCGAACCGCGGCTGACGTTGAGGGCCTGGGTAACTTTCTGCTCCTGGATGCGCTCACGTTCCTTGAGCTCACCGCGAATGATGCGTTCGGCCAGGTAATGGGCAATTTGCTCGGCGAGGCTGTCCGGGGCCTTGAACGTCATGACATTCCTTATTTGCATCGATCCAGGGGCAGGCGGTCGAGTCTGGGAGCCCCGCCACGGCTGGGCGGCAGCGAGAAAAACTGGCGGCGAGTGTAACACAGGGTGTTACCGCGCCAAGCGCCCTCATGGCGCACTTTCCGTTCGAAAGGTTGGGCGTGGAAGCCTGGTCACGAAAAGTGATTGTCCTACAATCCTACATATATCCAACAACAAGAATTGACCGGAGAAACCCATGTTCGAACGCCTTCCCTCGCACTGGATGCTCGCCCTGAAAAAGGTCGGCTACTGGATCTGGCTGATCCCGGTTCTGGGCATTCCATTGAGCTATCACTGGTCACAGGGCAGCGCCCATGCTGATGCCTGGCCCTGGCTGGTGATCAGCGTGGTGTTCGGCGTGATCCCTCTGCTGGATTTCGTCGTTGGCCGCGACCCGGCCAACCCCAATGAGCGCGACGAAGTGCCGGTGCTGGAAGCTCAGGGCTACTACCGCCTGCTGAGTCTGGCCACGGTACCCTTGCTGTTGGCGATGCTGGCCTGGAGCGGCTGGATATTCGTCACTTACAAAGGCTGGAGCTGGGTCGGCCAGCTCGGCTGGGTGCTCTCGGTGGGCACGGTGATGGGCGCCATTGGCATCACCGTCTCGCACGAGCTGATCCACAAGGACGCGCCCCTGGAGCAGAACGCCGGCGGCCTGCTGCTGGCAGCGGTGTGCTATGCCGGCTTCAAGGTGGAACATGTGCGCGGCCATCACGTGCATGTCTCGACACGTGAGGATGCCTCCTCCTCGCGCTTCGGCCAGAGCCTGTATGCCTTCCTGCCCCACGCCTACAAGCACAACTTCCTCAACGCCTGGAAACTGGAGGCCGAACGCCTCAAACGGCGTGGCCTGCCGGCCCTGCATTGGCGCAATGAGCTGATCTGGTGGTACGCCATCAGCGTGCTCATGCTGCTCGGCTTCACTGTCGCCCTGGGCTGGCTGGGCGCCCTGTTCTTCCTCGGCCAGGCAGTGATGGCCTTCAGCCTGCTGGAGGTCGTCAACTACGTCGAGCACTACGGCCTGCACCGGCGCAAACTGGAAAACGGCCGCTACGAGCGCACCACGCCGCATCACTCGTGGAACAGCAACTTCCTGCTGACCAACCTGTTTCTCTTCCACCTGCAGCGCCACTCCGACCACCACGCCTACGCCAAGCGCCGCTACCAGGTGCTGCGCCACTTCGACGACAGCCCGCAGTTGCCCAATGGCTATGCTGGAATGATCGTGCTTGCCCTCTTTCCACCACTATGGCGCGCGGTGATGGACCCCAAGGTGCGCGCCTACTATGCCGGCGAAGAGCACCAACTGAGTGAATCGCAGCTGACCTGAGCACCCTGTTCGAGCACATCTGATCAACCCCGGCAGCGCCTGCTTCCGGGGTTTTGTTTGTCACACAAGGTGCCTGTGCGTACCAGCCAATCGCGCCCGGCATCGCTGCGCACGACCCGGGCAGCCCGCGACACCCTGCACAAGTCCCGCAGCAGAGCCCTTCCTGGCACGAAAAGCGCTACTCTCGGGGCATGCATCCAGCCCGCCGCGCTCATAACTGAAACGCATGACAAGCAGCTGACCACAAGGTCAAATATTTGTTGACCCAAAAGTCAGAAAACTCTAGATTGCCTCCATGGCCAATCACGCCCGGGCCTTGCAACGCGTGCACATACCCGGCGAGCCAAACGATTCATAACAATAAAGTGCCTGGAGGTCGTCCTTGATCCAGTTTTTACTCAACCGGGAGCTGCGTACCGAGCATGCCCTGGACCCCAACGTCACCGTGCTCAATTACTTGCGTGAACACGTCGGCAAAACCGGAACCAAGGAAGGCTGCGCCTCCGGCGACTGCGGTGCCTGCACCGTGGTGGTGGGCGAGCTCGATGGCGATCGCGTTCGCTATCGCACCCTCAACTCCTGCCTGACCTTCGTTTCCAGCCTGCACGGCAAGCAACTGATCACCGTCGAAGACCTCAAGCACCAGGGCAAGCTGCACAGCGTGCAACAGGCAATGGTCGACTGTCATGGCTCGCAGTGCGGTTTCTGCACCCCCGGCTTCATCATGTCGCTGTTCGCCCTGCAGAAGAACTCCACGGGTTATGACAAAGGCCAGACCCTGGAAGCCTTGGCCGGCAACCTGTGCCGCTGCACCGGCTACCGCCCGATCATCGACGCCGCCGAACAGGCCTGCTGCCAGAAGCAGCCGGATCAGTTCGATGCCTTCGAAAGCAATACCGTCGCCGAACTCCAAGCCATCGCCCCGCGTGAAACCGCCGAGCTCAACAGCGGCGACAAGCGCTGCCTGGTGCCACTGACCGTGGCCGATCTGGCCGACCTTTATGCCGCCAACCCCGAGGCTCGCCTGCTCGCTGGCGGTACCGACCTGGCCCTGGAAGTCACCCAGTTCCACCGTGAACTGCCGGTGATGATCTACGTTGGCCACATCGAAGACATGAAGCGCATCGAAGTGACCGACAGCGCCATCGAGATCGGCGCGGCCGCGGCCCTGTCCGACTGCTACGAAGCGCTGTCGCGCGAATACCCGGACTTCGGCGAACTGCTGCACCGCTTCGCCTCCCTGCAGATTCGCAACCAAGGCACCCTGGGCGGCAACATTGGCAACGCCTCGCCCATCGGCGACGCCCCGCCGCTGCTGATCGCCCTCGGCGCGCAGATTGCCCTGCGCCAAGGCAACACCCGCCGCATCCTGCCGCTGCAGGACTACTTCCTCGATTACAAGGTGACTGCCCGCCAGGAAGCCGAATTCATCGAGAAGATCATCGTGCCGCGCGCCCAGGCAAACCAGGCGTTCCGCGCCTACAAGGTGTCCAAGCGCCTGGACGACGATATCTCCGCCGTGTGCGCCGCCTTCAACCTGACCATCGAAGAGGGTGTGGTCACCGAAGCCCGTATCGCCTTCGGTGGCATGGCCGCCATCCCCAAACGCGCCAGTGCCTGCGAAACGGCCCTGGTCGGTTCAGCCTGGTATCCGGGCGTGATCGAGCGCGCCTGCAACGCACTGGCTGAGGACTTCACCCCGCTGTCGGATTTCCGCGCCAGCAAGGAATACCGCCTGCTCACTGCCCAGAACCTGCTGCGCAAGTTCTTCCTGGAGCAGCAGTCGCCCGAGGTCGAGACCCGGGTTACCGCCTACGCGTAAGCGTGCAGTGAATTGATACGCCGCCGGCGCGCCCGGCGGCATGCGAAGTTTTGGAGGCGAAGATGTCCAGTCATATCGAACACAAATCCCAGGAAGAGCTGGCCGCCCTGTTCCGCGCCGGCATGACCAGCGGCGTCGGCCGCAGCGTCAAGCACGAGAGCGCGGACAAACACGTGTCCGGCGAAGCGGTCTATGTCGACGATCGCCTGGAATTCCCCAACCAGTTGCACGTCTACGCGCGCCAGTCCGATCGCGCCCATGCGCGCATCGTGCGCATCGACACCAGCCCCTGCTACGAGATTCCGGGTGTGGCCATCGCCATCACCAAGGATGACGTACCAGGCCAGTTGGATATCGGCCCGGTGGTCGCCGGTGACCCACTGCTGGCCGACGGCAAGGTCGAATACGTTGGCCAGGTCGTGCTGGCAGTCGCCGCCGACAGCCTGGAAACCGCACGCAAGGCGGCCATGGCTGCCATCGTCGAGTACGAGGACCTGGAGCCGGTACTCGACGTCGTCGATGCCTTGCGCAAAAAGCATTTCGTGCTGGCCAGTCACACCCACCGCATCGGCGATTCGGCCAGCAAGTTGGCGAGCGCCCCGCGTCGCCTGCAGGGCACGCTGCATATCGGCGGCCAGGAACACTTCTACCTGGAAACCCAGGTGTCCTCGGTGATGCCCAGCGAAGACGGCGGCATGCTGGTCTACACCTCGACGCAAAACCCCACCGAGGTACAGAAGCTGGTGGCCGAAGTGCTCGGCGTGCCGATGAACAAGATCGTCATCGACATGCGCCGCATGGGCGGCGGCTTCGGCGGCAAGGAAACCCAGGCCGCTGGTCCGGCGTGCCTGTGCGCGGTGATCGCCCACCTCACCGGTCGGCCGACCAAGATGCGCCTGCCGCGCGTCGAAGACATGAGCATGACCGGCAAGCGTCACCCCTTCTATGTCGAGTACGACGTCGGTTTCGATGACGACGGCCTGCTGCACGGCATCGAGATGGACCTGGCCGGTAACTGCGGCTACTCGCCGGACCTGTCCGGCTCCATCGTCGACCGCGCCATGTTCCACTCGGACAACGCCTACTTCCTCGGCAATGCCACCATCAACGGTCATCGCTGCAAGACCAACACCGCCTCGAACACCGCCTACCGCGGCTTCGGTGGCCCGCAGGGCATGGTCGCCATCGAGGAAGTGATGGACGCCGTCGCCCGCAGCCTGGGCAAGGACCCGCTGGAAGTACGCAAGCTCAACTACTACGGCAAGACCGAGCGCAACGTCACCCACTACCACCAGACCGTCGAGCACAACGTCATCCACGAGATGACCGCCGAGCTGGAGGAGAGCTGCGAGTACGCCAAGCGCCGTGAAGAAATCCGCGCCTTCAATGCCAAGAGCCCGGTGCTGAAGAAAGGCCTGGCCATGACCCCGGTGAAATTCGGCATCAGCTTCACCGCCACCTTCCTCAACCAGGCTGGCGCGCTGATCCACATCTACACCGATGGCTCGATCCACCTCAATCACGGCGGCACCGAGATGGGCCAGGGCCTCAACACCAAGGTCGCGCAGGTGGTGGCCGAAGTGTTCCAGGTCGATATTGAACGCATCCAGATCACCGCCACTAACACCGACAAGGTGCCGAACACCTCACCCACTGCCGCCTCCAGCGGCACCGACCTCAACGGCATGGCAGCGAAGAACGCCGCCGAGACCATCAAGCAGCGCCTGATCGACTTCCTGGTGCGCGAGTACAAGGTCACCCCGGAAGACGTCGAGTTCCGCAACGGCCAGGTGCGCGTGCGCGATCACTTCCTGTCCTTCGAGGAGATGATCCAGAAGGCCTACTTCGGCCAGGTCTCGCTGTCGTCGACCGGTTTCTACCGCACCCCGAAGATCTTCTACGACCGCGACAAGGCGGCTGGCCGTCCCTTCTACTACTACGCCTACGGCGTGGCCTGCGTGGAAGTGCTGGTCGACACCCTGACCGGCGAATACCGCATGCTGCGTGGCGACATCCTGCATGACGTCGGCGACTCGCTGAACCCGGCCATCGACATCGGCCAGGTCGAAGGCGCCTTCGTCCAAGGCATGGGCTGGCTGACCATGGAAGAGCTGGTGTGGAACGCCAAAGGCAAGCTGATGACCAACGGCCCGGCCAGCTACAAGATTCCGGCCATCGCCGACATGCCCATCGACCTGCGCGTGAAGCTGGTGGAGAACCGCAAGAACCCGGAAGACACCGTGTTCCACTCCAAGGCTGTCGGCGAGCCGCCGTTCATGCTCGGCATCGCTGCCTGGTGCGCCCTGAAGGACGCCGTGGCCAGCCTGGCGGACTACAAGGTACAGCCGCAGATCGACGCCCCGGCCACCCCCGAGCGCGTGCTCTGGGGCGTGGAGCAGATGCGCAAGCTGAAACAAGCCAGAACAAGCGCCGTCGAAATGGAAACGGTCGGAGCGTAGGGTGGGCTTCAGCCCACCAACATCAACGGCGTGTATTGGTGGGCTGAAGCGGAGCACCGCCCGGCCCAGCCTACGTCCACACCCCAAACCACGGTGCACAACAATGACAAAACACACCGAACCGAATAATCCACCCGCTCGCCCGGTACCGGTGCCGATTCTCGACCCGTCGCCGAGCAACTGGCGCCTGCCGCGCCCGGGACAGACCACGCCTTCCTGGAGGCTGAGCAAATGAGCTGGATCAGCGCCCTCGCCGACCTGCAGCAGCAAGGTGAAGCCTGCGTGCTGGTGACCATCATCGAAGAGCGCGGCTCGACGCCGCGCAATGCTGGCTCGAAGATGGTGGTCACCGCCGAACGCATCTTCGAGACCATCGGCGGCGGTCATCTGGAATACAAGGCCATGGAGATGGCGCGCGAAATGCTCGCCACGCGCAGCCAGGACACTCGCCTGGAGCGCTTCTCTCTCGGCGCCAGCCTCGGCCAGTGCTGCGGCGGCGCCACTGTGCTGTTGTTCGAGCCCATGGGCCAGCCACAGGCGCAGATCGCCGTTTTCGGCGCTGGCCACGTCGGCCGCGCGCTGGTGCCGCTGCTCGCCAGCCTGCCGTGCAAGGTGCGCTGGATCGACTCGCGGGAGAACGAATTTCCCGAGCACATCCCCGCCGGTGCGCAGAAGGTCGTCAACGACGAGGTGGTCGATGAGGTGGAAAACATGCCGCCCGGCAGTTACTACATCGTCATGACCCACAACCACCAGCTCGATCTGGAGCTGACCGCGGCGATCCTCAAGCGCGGCGACTTTGCCTACTACGGCCTGATCGGCTCGAAGACCAAACGCGTCAAGTTCGAGCATCGTCTGCGCGAACGCGGCTTCGAGGAAACGCTAATGGCACGCATGCGCTGCCCCATGGGCCTGGCCGAAGTGAAAGGCAAGCTGCCGGTGGAAATTGCCGTATCCATCGCCGGTGAAGTGATCGCCACCTACAACGCAAGCTTTGGCCAGGACGTGAAGAAAGGCGAATCCAGCGTCGCCAAGCTGCTGCCGGCCTCGCGCCGGTCTTGATTCGAGTCGCGACCCGTAGGGTGCGCTGCGCGCACCAATCACCAATTCCCTGGTGCGCACGGCCTAGGCGGCCCCGCACCACCCTACTGATGAGATTCATACGATGAGCAACACCCGCAAAGCCTACCGCGCCGCCATCCTGCACAGCATCGCCGACCCCGCCGTGGTTGGCGTCGAGCAGTCCTACCAGTATTTCGAGGACGGCATCCTGCTGATCGAAAACGGCAAGGTCGCCCAGGTTGGCGCGGCTGCAGAACTGCTGCCGAAGCTGGCTGGCGTCGAGGTTCAGCACTATCGCGATGCGCTGATCACCCCCGGTTTCATCGACACCCACATTCACTACCCGCAAACCGGCATGATCGCCTCCTACGGCGAGCAACTGCTGGACTGGCTCAACACCTACACCTTCCCCACCGAGAAACAGTTCGAAGACAAGGCGCACGCCAGCGACGTGGCAGCGATCTTCCTCAAGGAACTGCTGCGCAACGGCACCACCACCGCCCTGGTATTCGGCAGCGTGCACCCGCAGTCAGTCGATGCCTTCTTCGAGCAGGCCGACAAGCTCAACCTGCGCATGATCGCCGGTAAGGTGCTGATGGATCGCAACGCCCCGGACTACCTGACCGACACCGCCGAAACCGGCTACGCCGAGAGCAAGGCGCTGATCGAGCGCTGGCACGGCAAGGGCCGCCTGCACTACGCCGTCACCCCGCGCTTCGCCCCCACCAGCACCCCCGAGCAACTGGACCTGGCCGGCAAGCTGTTCGGCGAATACCCCGATCTGTACATGCACACCCATATTTCCGAGAACAAGGCCGAAGTGGCCTGGGTCAAGGAGCTGTTCCCGGCACGCAAGGGCTACCTGGACGTCTATGACCACCACAAGCTGATCGGCCCACGCGCGGTGTTCGCCCATGGCGTGCACTTGTGCGACGACGAGTGCAAGCGCCTGGCCGAAACCGGCTCGGCGGTCGCCTTCTGCCCAACCTCCAACCTGTTCCTGGGTAGCGGCCTGTTCGACCTGAACAAGCTGGAAGAACACGGCGTACGCGTCGGTCTGGGCACCGACGTCGGCGGCGGCACCAGTTTCAGCCAGCTGCAATCGCTGAACGAGGCGTACAAGATCATGCAACTGCAGGGCAAGAAGCTCGACCCATTCAAGTCGCTGTACCTGGCCACCCTGGGCGGCGCCAATGCGCTGTATCTGGACGACAAGCTAGGCAATTTCCTGCCCGGCAAGGACGCCGACTTCCTGGTGCTGGACTACAACGCCACGCCGCTGATCAGCTACCGCATGCAACAGGCCAAGAGCCTGGAAGAACGCCTGTTTGCCCTGACCATGCTTGGTGATGATCGCGCGGTGAAGGAAACCTTCGCCGCGGGTGTGTCGGTGCACCAGCGCGATTGAAGACGACGATCTGCGCGCCTCGTAGGAGCGGATTTATCCGCGATCAGGCTGTAGGCAATGCTCTACAGAATCGCGAATGAATTCGCTCCTACACAAATGCGCCTCACCTCAGCCACATCGTCTCCACAACGAAAAAGCCCCGATGCGCGAGCATCGGGGCTTTCTTGTTACGCGCAGTCGATCAGCGATTGGCAGCGCTGCGGCCAGGCTTCTTCTTGGTTTGCAGCAGGTGCGAGAACACCGCGTGCAGATCGTCCGAGGCGCTTTCCTCGTCCAGGTTGAGTTTGCTGTCGATGTGATCCATGTGATGCATCATCAAGTGCACTGCGCGCTCGGCATCGCGCGCCTCGATGGCGTCGATCAACTGGTTGTGCTCGTCATAGGAGCAGTGCGAGCGACTGCCGCTTTCGTACTGGGCGATGATCAGCGAGGTCTGCGATACCAGGCTGCGCTGGAAGCTCACCAGCGGTGCATTGCGTGCTGCCTCGGCCAGCTTCAGGTGGAACTCGCCGGACAGACGAATGCCCGCACCGCGGTCACCGCGCGAGAAGCTGTCCTGCTCGTCCTTGACCATCTGGCGCAGCTCGGCCAGTTGCTCGGCGGTCGCGTGCTCGACGGCCAGCTCGGTAATCGCACGCTCGACCAGACGGCGCGCATAGAAAATCTGCCGTGCTTCCTCGACGCTCGGGCTGGCCACTACCGCACCGCGGTTCGGGCGCAGCAGTACCACACCCTCGTGAGCCAGACGTGACAGAGCGCGGCGAATGATGGTGCGACTGACGCCGAAGATCTCACCCAACGCCTCTTCGCTCAGCTTGGTGCCAGGCGCCAGACGCTGCTCGAGAATGGCATCGAAGATATGGGCATATACGACATCGTCCTGAGTCCCGCTGCGGCTGCTTTTACCCGCGCGCGGCTGCTTCTTGAGAGGCTGCAATTGATCGTTCATTCTGGCTCGCGTCAATGAGAGTCGGCGACACTGCGACTCTACTGTGTTCTACCCGGTAGCTGACAAGCTCCGAGCGAAAAAACATCAGAAAAAAATTGGCTCAATTGTACACAAATCAATCAGCCACTACACCATGCGTTGTATGACGTCATAGCTGACTGCCGCCAGTGCCTCACTGGCGATCACGCGCAGAGCAACAAATTCTTTCCTTATATACAGCCACAGTCTCAGTTCATTAGAGGCTAAGGGTTTGCTTTGGCCGCCGAAACGATGCTCAGCAGACAGATGCAACCACGCCAGGTGAAATCATATCTGATTGTTTTAAAAGGATTTAATTTTAAAAACTGAAAAGATTGTCGCCAAATCCGCTCACTTCTCTATCGGCACGCTCGACTGGTGCGATTAATGCAACATTAAAAACATTAATTGCATTTTTTGTATACAACAGCATAATCGCGCCTGAGTGACTTCTTGACCGCTCGGTCAACAACTTAGCCAGGAAGCACCGCCGACAACACCGCCTGCCTCAGAGAGCATTGTTCTTGCGCAACGCTCTGGGTGGTACACAACAAGAGAGATGAGGAGTACCCGCTGTGGAAAGCGTCAAACAAGAACAACACGCGAATCAACTGGCAAGGGGTGGCCTGCTCGACCGCTTCTTCAAACTGACCGAGCACCGCACCACCATCAAGACCGAACTGCTGGCCGGCCTGACGACCTTCGTCACCATGGCCTACATCATTTTCGTCAACCCCAACATCATGGCCACTGCCGGCATCGATCATGGCGCCGCCTTCGTCGCCACCTGCATCGGGGCGGCCCTGGGCTGCTTCCTGATGGGCCTGTACGCCAATTGGCCAGTCGGCCTGGCGCCAGGCATGGGCCTGAATGCGTTCTTCACCTACACCGTCGTCGGTGAAATGGGCTACAGCTGGCAGATCGCACTGGGCGCGGTGTTCATCTCCGGCGTGCTGTTCATGATCATGAGCCTGTCGAAGATCCGTGAATGGCTGCTCAACAGCATCCCGATGAGCCTGCGCTTCGCCATGGGTGCCGGGGTTGGCCTGTTCCTCGGCCTGATCGGCCTGAAGACCGCCGGGATCGTCGTCGACAGCCCGGCCACCCTGTTGACCATGGGCTCGTTCAGCAACCCGTCGGCGCTGCTCGCCGCCGTCTGCTTCCTGATGATCGCCGTGCTCAGCCACCGCAACGTGTTTGGCGCCATTCTCTTCAGCATGCTCGGCGTGACCGCCATCGGCTGGGCACTCGGCCTGGTGGAATACGGTGGCCTGGTGTCGATGCCACCGAGCCTGGGCCCGACCTTCCTGGCCATGGATATCGCCGGCGCATTCAACGTGGCGATGATCAGTGTGATCCTGGCGTTTCTCTTCGTGAACATGTTCGACACCGCCGGCACCCTGATGGGCGTCGCCCACCGCGCCAACCTGGTGGATGAGGATGGCAAGATCCAGAACCTGTCAAAGGCGCTGAAAGCCGACTCCACTTCGAGCGTTGTGGGCGCCATGGTCGGCTGCCCGCCGGTGACCAGCTACGTGGAAAGCGCTGCAGGCGTCGCCGCGGGTGGCCGTACCGGACTGACCGCGATCACCGTCGGCCTCCTGTTCCTCGCCGCGATGTTCTTCGCCCCGCTGGCTGGCATGATTCCGGCCTACGCCACCGCAGGCGCGCTGATCTACGTCGCCATGCTGATGATGAGCGGCATGGCGCATATCGACTGGAAGGATCATACCGACACCATTCCGGCCATCGTGACCGTTGTGATGATGCCGCTGACCTTCTCCATCGCCAACGGCATCGCCCTGGGCTTCCTCACCTACGCCACGCTGAAACTGCTGACCGGCCAGAGCGACAAGGTGTCGCTGAGCCTGTATGCGCTGTGCGTGATCTTCATCGCCAAGTTCGCCTTCCTCTGACGGTAGATACTCTGCGCTGAGCGAAGCCCCGGCCTTGTGCCGGGGTTTTTCGTTTGACTTGCAACGACAGGCGCGCTCGTCGCATGCATATCGCCGGCCCCGGATTTCATCGGGGCTACGTGTCGCTCGTAGGGTGCGCCGCGCGCACCAGCTTCGAAGCGCTGCACGGTGCCACGTGGGGTTCCGGCGCGCACGGCGCACCCTACACGCAGACGAAAAAAAGCCCGCAGTGTGAGCGGGCGTAAGGACTCAAACGAGTCTGAGGGTGACAAGCATTCGTCTGGCAGGCCGCCGGCCTGCCAGTCACTCAACTACCACGGTAGGTGGAGTAGCTGTAAGGCGAAATCAGTAGCGGTACGTGGTAGTGCTCCTGGCCGGCATCGATGCCGAAGCGCAGGACGACCACGTCGAGGAATGCCGTATCCGGCAGCTTCACGCCACGGGCGCGGTAGTAGTCGCCGGCGTGGAAGTGCAGCTGATAGACGCCCGTACGGTAATCATCGCCCTGCAGCACCGGCGCATCGCAACGGCCGTCGTGGTTGGTGGTAACGGTGGTGATCAGCTCCAGCTGCGCGCCTTCGACGCGGTACAGCTCGACCTTGATGTCACTCCCTGGGCAGCCGTGCGCGGCATCCAGTACATGTGTAGTCAAACGTCCCATGGGTTTCGGATGCTCGCGGCGCCCAGCGCCCTACGAACACCACACCTCCTCTACTCTGTTGAAATCGGCTCGTCGCAATGCTCCGACGCAATGGCAGGATAGCACGCAGATCGAATATAAAACATTTTACTCATAAATTGTACACAATAAATCCGATGCCGATGCCATCTGCGCAGCAAACAGGCTCATTACCTGCCTCATCGCGAACCAGCAACCGCGCCACAAACAGCATGAATTACTGACCAATACGGCAATTTCCCCATCGGTGCGCGCAGCGAAGAAAATGATGAAAAGTCGATTTACAAACGGCAACTAACTTTGTATACAATTAGTCATCCCGGTCGCGTAGCCGTCGATTTCCAGGCACGCAGTGACCGCAACGTTCCAGATAGGAAGACTGCAGTGAACGCTGATTACCCACGCGATTTGATCGGCTACGGCGCAAACCCACCCCACCCGCACTGGCCGAACGATGCCCGTATCGCCCTATCCTTCGTGCTCAACTACGAAGAAGGCGGCGAGCGCAACATTCTGCATGGGGACAAGGAGTCCGAGTCCTTCCTCTCCGAGATGGTCGCCGCCCAGCCGCTGCAGGGCCAGCGCAACCTGTGCATGGAGTCGCTCTACGAGTATGGCAGCCGCACCGGCGTCTGGCGCTTGCTCAACCTGTTCAAGCAGCACGATATTCCGCTGACTATCTTCGCCGTGGCCATGGCTGCCCAGCGTCACCCGGACGCGATCCGCGAGATGGTCGCTGCCGGGCACGAGATCTGCAGCCACGGCTATCGCTGGATCGACTACCAGAACATGGACGAAGCCACCGAGCGCGAGCACATGCTCGAGGCCATACGCATCCTCACCGAGCTGACCGGCGAGCGCCCGCTGGGCTGGTACACCGGTCGCCTGGGCCCGAACACCCGACGCATCGTGCGCGAGGAAGGCGGCTTCCTCTACGACTCCGACACCTATGACGACGACCTGCCCTACTGGGACCCGGCCAGCACCGCAGAGAAGCCGCACCTGGTGATCCCCTACACCCTGGACACCAACGACATGCGCTTCACCCAGGTACAGGGCTTCAACAAGGGTGACGATTTCTTCGAATACCTCAAGGATGCCTTCGACGTGCTCTACGCCGAGGGTGAAGCCGGCGCACCGAAGATGCTGTCGATCGGCATGCACTGTCGTCTGCTCGGCCGCCCGGCCCGCCTGGCCTCGCTGGCGCGCTTCATCGACTACGTGAAAAGCCACGACAAGGTCTGGTGCGCCCGCCGCGTCGACATCGCCAAGCACTGGCATGCCACCCACCCCTTCCGCGTGACCGAACAAGAGAGCCGCCCATGAGCCGTTTCCAGACGTTAACCCCCTCCCAGTTGAGCCGCGACGCGTTCGTTGCCGCCTTCGCCGATATCTACGAGCACTCGCCCTGGGTCGCCGAGAAAGCCTACGACCTCGGCCTGGACGAAAGCGTGAACGATATCGACAGCCTGCAGCAGCGCATGGCCGACATTCTCCTGTCCGCCAGTCACGATGCTCAGTTGGCGCTGATCAATGCGCACCCGGACCTCGCCGGCAAAGCGGCCGTACGTGGCGAGCTGACTGCCTCCAGCACCGCCGAGCAGTCCGGCGCCGGCATTCATGAATGCACAGCCGAGGAGTTTGCACGCTTCACCGAACTCAACGATGCCTACAAGGCCAAGTTCGGCTTCCCCTTCATCAAGGCCGTCAAGGGCAGCAACCGCCATCAGATCCTGGCCGCCTTCGAAGAGCGCATTCACAACACGCCGGAGCAGGAGTTCCAGACCGCCCTGGCCGAGATCAACAAAATCGCCCTCTTCCGCCTGCAGCAGCTGTAACGCTGCCGCCCCTTCAATCAAACAGAACAAGTAGAACAGCCATGCGTAGCCTGACCATCGAGCCCCTGAGCAAAGAAGCCTTCGCCCCTTTCGGTGACGTGATCGAAACCGAAGGCAGTGACTTCTTCATGATCAACAACGGCTCCACTCGCCGCTATCACAAGCTGGCCAGCGTGGAGACCGCACAGCCAGAGGATCAGGCGATCATCAGCATTTTCAGCGCCGAGTCGCTCGAGATGCCGCTGACCATCCGCATGCTGGAACGCCATCCGCTGGGCAGCCAGGCTTTCATCCCGCTGCTCGGCAACCCCTTTCTGATCGTGGTCGCGCCAGTTGGCGATGTACCTGTATCAGGGTCCGTCCGTGCCTTCCTCAGCAATGGCAGGCAGGGCATCAATTACCATCGCGGCGTCTGGCACCACCCGGTGCTGACGATCGAAAAGCGGGATGACTTCCTGGTGGTTGATCGCAGTGGTTCCGGCAACAACTGCGATGAGCATTTTTTCAATGAGGACGAGCTCCTTCTCCTCAAACCCCACCAATAAGAGAAGCCCGGGGTTGGCGTGCCTCCCCCGGGGAAAGAGGTACAGATCGTGGAAGCACATTTCACCGAATGGCTAAACCTGGGCATCCGCTGGATCCATATGATCACCGGTATCGCCTGGATCGGCGCGTCATTCTATTTCGTCTGGCTGGAGAACAACCTCAACCGTAGCAACCCACGCGAGGGCCTGTCGGGCGACCTCTGGGCGATTCACGGCGGCGGCATCTACCACCTGGAAAAATACAAGCTGGCCCCACCGAAAATGCCGGAGAACCTGCACTGGTTCAAATGGGAGGCCTACTTCACCTGGCTGTCGGGCGTCGCCCTGCTGCTGGTGGTCTACTACCTCAATCCGAGCCTGTATCTGGTCAAGCCAGGTGTCGATCTGGCGCCCGCCGCGGCCATCGCCATCGGTCTCAGCTCCATGGCCGTCAGCTACCTGATCTACCACTTTCTGTGCGACTCGCCACTGGGCAAGCGCCCCGCTCTGCTCGGCGCCGTGCTGTTCGTGCTGATCATCGCTGCCGCCTATGGCTTCAGCCAGATCTTCAGCGGCCGCGCGGCGTACATCCATACCGGCGCCATCATCGGCACCATCATGGTCGGCAACGTGTTCTTCACCATCATGCCGGCCCAGCGCGCGCTGGTTAAGGCGATCGAAACCAACACCACACCCGATCCCCTGTTGCCGGCCAAGGGCCTGCTGCGCTCGCGCCACAACAACTACTTCACCCTGCCAGTGCTGTTCATCATGATCAGCAACCACTTTCCGAGCACCTACGGCAGCCAGTACAACTGGGCGATCCTGGCCGGTATCGCGATTCTGGCCGTGCTGGTTCGTCACTATTTCAACACCCGCCACGACAGCAGCAAGTACGTCTGGACCTTGCCGGCCGCGGCGCTGGGCATGATCTGCCTGGCCTACGTCACCTCCCCGGCGCATCGCGCACCGGCCGCCGCTCCGGTGGCCGCCGTCGAGCAACCGGCGAGCGAGACCGTGGCCAAGGTCGAGGAAGTCGGTGAAGCCGCACCTGCCGAACACACCTCCAGTGGCAACGGCGCCGCGGCCAGCAGCGCAGAGGGCGGCGACTTCGCCAAGGTCGAGAACGTGATCCACGAGCGCTGCACCGTGTGCCACTCGGCGAATCCGACCAGCCCGATGTTCAGCGCGGCGCCAGCCGGCCTGATGCTCGATACGCCGGAGCAGATGAAGGCTCAGGCGGCGAAGATCCACGCCCAGAGCGTCGCCTCGCAGATCATGCCGCTGGGCAACATCACCCAGATGACCCAGGACGAACGCGACCTGATCGGCAGCTGGATCGCCAAGGGCGCTCAGATCAACTGATTGCCACACATGTCGCGTCCGTGACTGGGCGCGGCATCTTTTACGCCCCCGAACCGCCGGCAGCGCAAGCTGACCGGCGGTTCTTTTTTTTGTGCACAATCCATAAATAAATTGTTTTTAACCATGTCCACATATTGCTATAGTCGCCACATCCTGACCACCTAGACAACTTTCTAGCAAGCAGGAAAGAGGTGCCGTGAAGCCTCGTGTAAGCCCATGACCGTATAAAAACAAATGGCAGGCTATGACATGACCACAGACAGCAACGCCCCCACCCCAGCTACGCCCGTCGTCAACAATGACCTGATCTACCAGCTGGACGACACGCCAGCGTTCGCCCCCGCCATCTTCGCGGCGCTGCAACATGTGCTGGCCAGCTTCGTCGGCATCATCACCCCCACCCTGATCGTCGGCAGCGCCCTGGGCCTCGGCGCCCATGTGCCCTACCTGGTGAGCATGGCGCTATTCGTTTCGGGCCTCGGCACCTTCGTCCAGGCCAAACGCATCGGCCCGATCGGCTCCGGACTGCTGTGCCTGCAAGGCACCAGTTTTGGCTTTCTCAGCGTGGTGCTCAGCGCCGGCTTCATCGTCAAGGGCCGTGGCGCCAGCGAGGAGGAAATCCTCGCCACGCTGTTTGGCATCTGCTTCTGTGCAGCCTTCGTCGAGATCGTCTTCAGCCAGTTCATCAACAAGCTGCGCAAGGTCATCACCCCGGTGGTCACCGGCACCATCATCTGTCTGATGGGTCTGTCGCTGATCAAGGTCGGCATGACCGACCTGGCCGGTGGCTACGGCGCGCCAGACCTCGGCGCGCTACACCACCTGGCCCTGGGCGGTCTGGTACTGGGCACCATCGTCGTGCTCAACCGCGCCGCGTCGCAGGTGTTGCGCCTGTCGGCGGTGATCATCGGCCTGACCCTCGGCTTCGCTGTAGCCTGGTTCACCGGCCAGGTGAACTTCGCCAACATGGCCGACGTGCCGCTGATCAGCGTGCCGCAGCCGCTCAAGTACGGGTTCGGCTTCGACTGGATCGCCTTCGTGCCCATTGCCGTGATCTTTCTGATCACCCCACTGGAAACGGCCGGTGACCTGACCGCCAACTCGATCATTTCCAAGCAGCCGGTGAAGGGCCCGCTGTACATGCGCCGCATCAAGTCCGGGGTACTGGCCGATGGCTGCAACTCGGCGGTGGCCGCGCTGTTCAACAGCCTGCCGATGACCACCTTCAGCCAGAACAACGGGGTCATTCAGCTCACCGGCGTCGCCAGCCGTCACGTGGCCTTCTATATCGCCGGCATCCTGGTCCTGCTCGGCCTGTTCCCGGTCGTCGGCGCCGTGCTGCAACTGATGCCCAAGCCGGTACTCGGCGGTGCCACCCTGATCATGTTCGGCACCGTCGCGGTGGCCGGCATCAAGATTCTCAGCGAAGCCGGTCTGCACCGCCGCAACGTGCTGATCGTGGCCATTTCCCTGGGCCTCGGCCTGGGTGTAGCCGGCGTGCCGGAAGTGCTTTCGCACTTGCCGGACGTGCTGAAGAACATCTTCGGCTCACCGATCACCATCGGGGCCTTCAGCGCCATTGCGCTGAACATTTTCCTGCCGGACGAGCAGCAGGAAGTGGAAGAAGACGACTACGATCCCGAGGCGCACCTGCACACCGTGCTGCAGAACCGCCAGGACGATGGCGTCGATGAGCATAGCCTCACCACCTTGAAGCGCGACCTTACCCCGGACGCGCGCACCAGCTGACCCCAGCATACCGATCCACTCCCGGCAGCCTGCTGCCGGGGGACACCTGCTTGCACCTCAAAACAAGGACAATTCATGAAACTCAAGCATCTGCCTCACTGCTTCGCGCTGTCAGCCGGACTGTTCTCCGGTCAGCAGGCGCTCGCTGGCGACCTGCTCTACTGGCAGGACAACAGCCTGTCGTACCTGTATGGCGAGAACTTCCAGCGCATGAACTTCAACGGCGAAGAACAGCGCACCCAGACCACCTTCACCTTCGAGCATGCCAGTGGCTGGGCCTGGGGCGACATCTTCTACTTCCTCGACTACATCCACGCCGACAACGTGCAGACGCGCGGCAGTTTCGACAACGGCAGCTTCCGCCAGCACGACAAGGATTCCTTCTACTACATGGAATTCTCCCCGCGCGTCAGCCTGAGCTGGCTGAGCGGACAGAAGCTGGCCGCCGGACCGATCAAGGACGTGTTCGCCGCCTTCACCTATGAAAAAGGCACCGGCGGCCCTGGCCCGGAAAACTACCTGTATGGCGTCGGCCTGGACTGGGAAGTCCCCGGCTTCACCTACTTCAAGACCAACCTGTATCAGGTGAAGATCAACAATCACACCTTCTTCGCCGACCGTGACAGCAACGGCTACGCCACCCAGCTGACCGTCAGCGCGGCTTACCCGTTCAGCCTGGGTGACCAGGACTTCGTCGTCGACGGCTTCCTCGACTGGCGCTCGCCATCGCGCGATGCCGGCACCCAGACCTCGGTCGGCACCTCGATCCAGGTCAAGTGGGACGCGGGCAAAGCGCTGTTTGGCAAGGAGCGTCAGCTCTACGTGGGGACCGAGATCAACATGTGGCGCGCCAAGTACGGGGTGAAGCCGGTGGACGGCTCGAATGATCGCTTCGACCAGACCGCCGTGCAGGCACTGGTCAAGTACCACTTCTGATCACGGCCGCAACGAACCTCGCCGACGTCGGGTAGGGACGGCGGCCAGGTAAAAGGGGGATGGGCGTTCGCGCCCTTCCCCCTTTTTCTTGGTTCTTCGCACAGTTTGGGGAAAGTGCTGGTTGACACCGGACCGGCAAGTTTGTGTGCGTATCGATTACTGACTTGGCACTATCCATCACCGAGTCCTCTGAGCGCTTGGGTTGCGCCCTTACGGGCGCCACACCTTGATTCGCTGCGCTCACCCTTCGGGCCAGCCTGCGGCTGTTACTGCGCTTCGCTGCGTTTCTTTGCTTGCCCAAGAAAGGTGTGCCAAAGAAGGGCACCCCGACATCCGGGTTTCGCTACGCGCCCCTCGCTCCAGCGCCGCTCCGGGGAGCCAGATCGCAAGCTTGCGACATCTCTGGAAGATCAAAGTCGGTAGCGTTTGGCTTTTGCTCTTGAAGCGCGATCTCACAGACGACACCCAAGTCCCCTTCAGGAGGCCGAGTGGAATCGCCACGTAAGGGGTTGAGCGACATGGATGTCGCGAGAGCCACGATGGGCCAGGGATGGCCCTTCGTGGCGTGCCCCAGGAGTGGTGATGTAGCGAGGGAACCCCGGCGCAGCCGGGGCCGGATGGTGGGGTGCCCTTCTCTTTGGTTACTTTCTCTTGGGCAAGCAAGAGAAAGTGACTCGCCCGTGAGGGGCGAAACCAAGACGAAAGATCGACACGCTAATGATCGTGGCCCGGAGATAAATAGCGCTGCGTACAGAACACACAAACTTGCCAGTCCGACGTCAAGCGTATCCTCCCCGTCAGAATGCAAAGAACCTTTTTCTTTGAGCAGCAAATGCCAGGTGCGCACGGCGCACCGCCTTTGGCAAAGCAGCCTGAACTATCGCACCAACCCAGCGCCAGCAGGCAAGCCACGGCACCACCCCGGTGCGTAATCGGACATACCCCAGGTGCTTCCCGATCAGCACCTTGCAATCACACAACTGACTGCGAGGTCAAGTTTTTGATCACAAAACACAGATTTTTTGTGTGCAATTTATCCGAAAGCCATATTCATCAATGCATTTTATGTGTACAAGACAATCAGGTTCCTACCGAATCACTGTCGAATTGGCTGTATACATTGAATCAGTCATGACGCGAATACAAAACCGGAACGAAACCTGCAGACAAATCTCCTCATAGAACGCCGCGGCGCAAGAACAAAACTGGGAGCTGTCCATGTCCAACACCGAAGACTTTCGCATCAAGAACATCGATCCCTCGCTACACAACGAGGACCTCGCCCCGCTGGCTCCCGAGAAACGCACCTGGGGCTGGTTCGAGATCTTCAACGTCTGGTCGAACGACATTCAGAGTCTGTTCGGCTACACCCTGGCGGCGACGCTGTTCATCTCCTACGGGCTCAATGGCTGGGCCGTGCTGGCCGGCATCGTGCTCGCCGGTTTCATCGTCATGGGTCTGGTGCAACTGACCGGCAGACCGAGCGTCAAGTACGGCATCCCCTTCCCGGTGTTCGCCCGCGCCAGCATGGGCGTACGCGGCGCCAACTTCCCTGCGCTGGTGCGCGGCATCGTCGCGATCTTCTGGTACGGCGTGCAGACCTACTTCGCCTCCACCGCCGTGGCACTGCTGCTCAATTCATTGCTGCAACCGCAGGACGCGGCTCTGTACCTGGGCCTGACCGCCATCGGCTGGCTGTCCTACGTAATCGTCTGCCTGTTCCAGGTGGGCCTGTTCGTCTGCGGCATGAGCTGGATCACCCGCTTCCTCAACTGGGCCGGGCCGCTGGTCTACGTGGTGATGATCGCGCTGATGGGCCTGATCTGGTACAAGGCCGGCCCGAGCCTGCTCAGTGAGCTGGGCAACATCTTCAGTGGCACGGGTGAATACAAGGCCGGTCCGGTGACCGCGTTCTTCGCCGTGGTCGGCACCATGGTCGCCTACTTCGCTGCGGTGGTAATCAACTACGGCGACTTTGCCCGCTTCGTCAAAAGCGAAAAGCAGATGACCATCGGCAACTTCCTCGGCCTGCCGGTTAGCCTGGCGTTCTTCTCGCTGATCGCCCTAGTGATCACCGCCGGCACCGTGGTGGTGTTCGGTGAAACGCTGACCAACCCGACCGACATCGTCGCACGAGTGGACAACCTGACCCTGACCATCATCGCCGCGCTGACCTTCTTCGCCGCGACCGTGGGCATCAACCTGGTAGCTAACTTCATTCCGCCAGCCTATGACCTGGCCAACCTGGCGCCGGCGCATATCAGCGCACGGACTGGGGGCTTCATCACCGCCGGCATCGCCTTCTTCATCGGCGCCCTGTGGGTGGCCTTCATCAGCAACGTCGGCATCGCTGCCTTCGTCGACACCCTGGGCGCCGTGCTCGCGCCGCTGTACGGCATCATCGTCGCCGACTACTACCTGGTGCGTCGGCGCAAGCTCGACCTGCAGCAGCTGTTCAGTGCCGAGGTGGGTTCGACCTACTACTTCGATGGCGGCTGGAACCGCAAGGCGATGCTCGCCTTCGTCGTCGGCTCGGTGTTCTCCGTCGCGTCGGTGTGGGCGCCCGGCCTCAGCCAGCTGTCCGGCTACGCCTGGCTGCTCGGCGCCCTGCTCGGCGCAGTGCTGCACTATGGCCTGATGCACGGCCACGCACAGGCACTGAAACGCGCCGACAGCGCCGCCTGAACCTTCAGCGAGTGAACGAAGCCGGCGCCTGTGCGCCGGCTTTGGCTTTCTGGCGTTCGAGAAAATCCACTTTCCACTGCTCGACGCCCATGTACTCGCTATCGAGATTGGCCTCGACCCGATAGCTCGCCTTGAGCGCCGCCACCTGCTCCGAGCGCTCGGCGAGAAAGCGGTCGAAGCGCGCGATCAATTGCGGATGACGCAGGCTCGACAGGTGGAAGCTGCCACGGGTGTGCGGCAGTTCGGGATCGAACAGCAAAGCCCCCGGCCGAGCGCGGATGTTGTCCAGATAGTGGGTGGCCACCACCACGTTGAAGTAGGCACCATCGGCGTCCTGTTTCAGCGCTTGGCGAATCATCTGGCGCAGGCCCTCGCTGTAGCTCAGCTGGATCTGCCCGCTGTCGATGGCCTGCTCGTAACCCCGCGGCGTCCAGCCCTGCACCATGGCCAGCCGATGGATGCCCGCCAGCGTTCGCCCCTTACGCTGCGGCGCCACCGGCACACCATCGACGTAATCGACCACGGCCTGACTGTAGTGCAGCGTCATGCCCGCCTTCTGTGCTGCGGCCCAGTGCGGACTGTCCGGATACTTGAGGTCGATCTCGCCACGCTGCAAGGCCGGCAGCAACTGATCCACCGGCAGCGCCTTGTAGCTCAGGCTGACACCACTGTCGGCGGCGAACGCATCCAGCAACTCGCGAGCGAAACCACGGTACTGACCTTCGTCATCGAGGCTGTAATGCGGTGCGAACGGCAGGTCCTCGACGCCGACTATGTAGGTCTGGGCCAGGGCGCCGGGGGCCACAAGGGCAAATAGCAGACACAGTCGTACGGGCTTCATGGAGAGCCTCCTTATTGTTGTAGTGGAATCCGAAGGCGGCTCTACCCGCCGGTCATGCTCATGAAGCGCACCACCTGGACCTGCTCGTCGGTGGCGAAGTGGTGCCGCTCGGGCTTGAGCCGCAGCGCGTCGATCAGCGCCTGACGCAGGCGCTCGCCGTCACCCGGATGAGCGCGCAGCAGGCGCTTGAGATCCAGTGCATTGTCGTGACCGAGACAGAGCACCAGCTTGCCCTCGGCGGTGACCCGCACACGATTGCAGTCGCCGCAGAAGTTGTAGCTGTGCGGTGAGATGAACCCGACCTGAGTCTGCGTACCGACCACTTGCCAGTAGCGCGACGGCCCGCCGGTGACCTTGCTGCTACGCACCAGCGCATGACGCTGCTCGATGCGCTGGCGCACTTCGTCACTGGAGCAGAAGGTCTGCTCGCGGCTGTGGCTGACCACGCTGCCCAGCGGCATCTCCTCGATGAAGCTGACATCCAGGCCGCGCGCGATGGCGAACTCGACCAGGTCCAGTACTTCGTCGTCGTTACGCCCGCTCTGCACCACGCTGTTGAGCTTGATCCGCTCGAAGCCGGCGGCACGCGCCGCTTCGATGCCGGCCAGCACCTGATCGAGCTTGTCGCGCCGGGTAAAGGCGGCGAAACGCTCGCGCTGCAAAGAGTCCAGGCTGATGTTCAGGCGCCTCACGCCCGCTGCGCGCAGCGGCGCGGCCATCTCCACCAGTTGCGAGCCATTGGTGGTGATCGCCAGGTCATCCAGCTCCTCGCGCTGCCCCAGGCGCTGCAACAGGCTCAGCAGGTTCTTGCGCACCAGCGGTTCGCCGCCGGTGATGCGAATACGCTGCACACCGAGGCCGATGAAGGCGTCGGCCACGGCGTAGAGTTCTTCCAGGCTGAGAATCTGCCCGCGCGGGGCGAACTGCATGTCTTCGCTCATGCAGTAGGTGCAGCGAAAATCGCAGCGATCGGTCACCGACAAACGCAGGTAGGTGATGCGCCGACCGAAGGGATCAACGAGCTGATGGGTATTCACGGTGGGTCTCCTGCAGCGTCACGCGCCGAGACTTTTTGTCATGGATAACGCTGTGCGCGATAGAAACAGAAAAGCGATTTCCTGTATACAAAAATTTGACTACGAAGTCAGTTAAGCGCTGAGCAGCCCGTGGCCACTGCCTTGAGCCTCGCGCAAAGCCGGTGCTACCATGCCCGACCGCCGTCCGGCGGCAGAGCAAACCACAGGGCCTTATGACCAGCATCCGCGAGCGTAACAAAGAGCTCATCCTGCGTGCAGCCAGCGAGGAGTTCGCCGACAAGGGCTTCGCCGCCACCAAGACCAGTGATATTGCGGCCAAGGCAGGCCTGCCCAAGCCCAACGTCTACTACTACTTCAAGTCCAAGGAAAACCTCTACCGCGAGGTCCTGGAAAGCATCATCGAGCCGCTGCTGGCCGCCTCTGCCCCCTTCAACCAGCCGGGCCATCCGAGCGAAGTACTGACTGCCTACATCCGCTCGAAGATCCGCATCTCCCGCGAACTGCCCCATGCCTCCAAGGTGTTTGCCAGCGAAATCATGCACGGCGCGCCGCACCTGTCAGCGGAACAGACCGAACAGCTCAACGCCCAGGCCAAACACAACATCGCCTGCATCCAGCGCTGGATCGATCAGCGGCAAATGGCGCAGGTCGACCCACACCACCTGCTGTTCAGCATCTGGGCAGCGACCCAGACCTACGCCGACTTCGACTGGCAGATCTCCACCGTGACCGGCAAGGCCAGCCTCGATGATGCCGACTACGAAGCCGCCGCGCAGACCATCATTCGCCTGGTGCTCAAAGGCTGCGACGTCAGCCCGATGCCGTCGAAGGCTTCCGAGCTGATCACCAGCGCCTGAGTCGAGTCCGCGGCATATACCGAACCCGTAGGGTGCGCCGCGCGCACCGAGTTTACGACACGGACGTTCGGGAAGCCTTGGTGCGCACGGCGCCCCCTGCGAACTGGTGGATGTAAAAAGCGACATCCACCCTACGCATAGCCGAAAACCGTGGAAGGCGCTTTAGCGGCGACGCTTCAAGGCCGCAGTCGCGGCTAAAGCCCCTCCCACAGTCGTAGCCCGGATGCAATCTGGAGCATCGCGCAGTCGTGATCAAACCGGTGCGCAGCCTAGGCGGCCCCGCAACACCCTACGCCCCCGCGTCGGCCTTCAGGCCCAGAGACTCCAGCGCACTCACCGCACACTGCTCATCGATATCCGAGGTGTCGCCGGTGATCCCGACGGCGCCGATCACCTCGCCGTGTGCATCACGGATCAGCACCCCGCCCGGCGCCGGCACCAGGCTGCCCTGGGCCAGATTGTTCACCGCACCGATAAAGGCTGGGCGCTGCTGTGCATCAGCGGCGATCAAACGCGAGCCCTTGCCCAGCGCCAGCGCGCCCCAGGCCTTGCCAATGGCGATCTGCGGACGCAGCAGACTGGCACCATCCTCGCGCTGCAGACTGATCAGATGCCCGCCGGCATCCAGTACCGCGACCGTCAGCGGCGCAGCGTGAAGCTCACGGCCAACGGCAAGCGCGTTGTGAGTGATGCTCACGGCGGTGGACAGGTTGAGCGCATTCATAAGGATTCTCCAAAAACCGAACAGGAAGTCGCCGCATGCGCGAACGGCAGCATGCGACATGAGAAAGCGCCTTATGCAATAGCCGAACAGAAGGATTGTTTCAACAAAAAAGAACAAAACAACTTAAAAATGTACACAATAAAAATACCCATGAATAACAAGGTAAGTATCGAATAAGTCCGTCACCCTCCCCTTACCTCCCAGTATCCAGGGGCGTTGTAGATGTCCTTCAGGTAGTCGATGAAGAAGCGCACCTTGGCCGGCAGATAACGCTGCTGCGGGTACACCGCCTGGATGTCGTAAGCGGGAATCTCGTAGTCATCCAGCACCGTCACCAGCTCACCGGCCTTCAGCTCCGCCTGAATCTCCCAGGTCGACCGCCAGCCGATTCCCAGCCCCTGCTTGACCCAGTCGTAGAGAAGCTCGCCATCGTTGCAGTCGAGATTGCCGGCCACCTTGACCGCCACCTGACGGCCGTCACGCAGGAAGGTCCAGCCGCGCTGCTGGCCGCCCTGCAGGTTGAACGCCAGGCAGTTGTGCCGCGCCAGGTCTTCGAGGGTGCGCGGCACGCCATGCAGCTCGAAGTAGCTGGGTGCGCCACAGACCACGCGGCGATTGGGAAACAGCTTGACCGCAACGTAGTTGGGGTCGGTCACCTCACCGATGCGGATGCCCATGTCGTACCCCTGGCGCACCAGATCGACCAGGCTGTCGGTGAAGTTGAACGACAGCTTCAGGTCCGGATAGCGCTTGAGAAAAGCCGGCGCATGCGGCGCGATATGACGCCTGCCGAACGCGGCAGGTGCCGACACCACCAGGTGCCCGCGCACCGACCGACCACCACGCGCCACGCTGGCGTCGGCTTCATCGAAGTCCTTGAGCAGGCTGCGGGCACGGTCGAGGTACTGCTCGCCAAGGTCGGTCAGTTGCAGGCCACGTGTGGAGCGATGCATCAGCTTGACGCCGAGGTGGCGTTCCAGCGTATCGAGGCGACGCCCCATGACCACCGAGGTGACGCCTTCACTGAGCGCAGCAGCGGCGAAGCTGCCGTTGTCGGCGACCAGAACGAAACTGCGAATGAGGGTATGACGGTCCATTCGGTACTCCAGGTATCGACAGAACTGAAGTATCCGACAATTCCGTCACTCCGGTACAGCCGTCATCCTTGCTCCCAAGAAGAAAAACCACTGACTCGGAGAACAATGGTCATGGCCAGAATGAGAGCAATCGAGGCCGCCGTACTGGTGATGCGTCGCGAAGGTGTCGATACCGCGTTCGGCGTCCCCGGCGCTGCCATCAACCCCCTGTATGCCGCACTGAAGAAACTCGGTGGCATCGATCACGTCCTGGCCCGTCACGTCGAAGGCGCTTCGCACATGGCCGAGGGTTACACCCGCACCAATGCCGGCAACATCGGCGTGTGCATCGGCACCTCCGGCCCCGCCGGCACCGACATGGTCACCGGTCTGTACTCGGCCTCCGCCGACTCCATTCCGATTCTGTGCATCACCGGCCAGGCGCCGCGTGCCCGCATGCACAAGGAAGATTTCCAGGCCGTCGACATCACCAGCATCGTTGGCCCGGTGACCAAATGGGCCACCACCGTGATGGAACCCGGCCAGGTGCCGCGTGCCTTCCAGCGCGCCTTCCATGAAATGCGCAGCGGCCGCCCCGGCCCGGTACTGATCGACCTGCCGTTCGACGTGCAGATGGCCGAGATCGAATTCGACATCGATGCCTACGAACCGCTGCCGGTGGCCAAGCCGAGCACCAGCCGCCTCCAGGCCGAAAAAGCCATCGCCATGCTCAACGACGCCGAGCGCCCGTTGCTGGTCGCTGGCGGCGGCATCTTCAACGCCGACGCGGCAGGCAAGCTGGTGGAATTCGCCGAGCTGACCGGCGTCCCGGTGGTGCCGACGCTGATGGGCTGGGGTGCGATCCCTGACGATCACAAGCTGATGGTCGGCATGGTCGGCCTGCAGACTTCGCATCGCTACGGTAACGCCACCCTGCTCGCTTCCGATCTGGTGTTCGGCATCGGCAACCGTTGGGCCAACCGCCACACCGGTTCGGTCGACGTCTATACCGAAGGTCGCAAGTTCATCCACGTCGACATCGAACCGACGCAGATCGGCCGCGTGTTCAACCCGGACCTGGGCATCGTTTCCGACGCCGGCAGCGCGCTGGACGCCTTCCTCATCGTTGCCCGCGAATGGACGGCCGCCGGCAAGCTGAAAGACCGCAGCACCTGGGTCGAAGCCTGCCGCGAGCGCAAGCGCACCCTGCAGCGCAAGACCCACTTCGACAACGTGCCGGCCAAGCCGCAGCGCGTGTACGAAGAAATGAACGAAGCCTTCGGCAAGGACACCTGCTACGTCAGCACCATCGGTCTGTCGCAGATCGCCGGCGCGCAGTTCCTGCACGTGTACAAGCCGCGCCACTGGATCAACTGCGGCCAGGCCGGCCCGCTGGGCTGGACCATTCCGGCGGCCCTCGGCGTGGTCAAGGCCGACCCGCAACGTCAGGTCGTGGCGCTGTCTGGCGACTATGACTTCCAGTTCATGATCGAGGAGCTGGCCGTCGGTGCGCAGTTCAACCTGCCGTACATCCACGTGCTGGTGAACAACTCCTACCTGGGCCTGATCCGTCAGGCGCAGCGCGGCTTCGACATCGACTACTGCGTGCAGCTGGCGTTCGAGAACATCAACGCGCCGGAGCTCAATGGTTACGGCGTCGACCACGTCGCTGTGGTCGAGGGCCTGGGCTGCAAGGCGATCCGCGTGTTCGACCCGAACGAACTGCAGAACGCCTTCGCCGAAGCCAAGCGCCTGATGGCCGAGCACCGCGTACCGGTGGTGGTCGAGATCATCCTGGAGCGTGTCACCAACATATCCATGGGCACCGAGATCAACGCCATCAACGAGTTCGAAGAACTGGCCGAGCGCGGCGCCGACGCGCCGACTGCCATCTCGCTGCTCGACTGATGCAAACAATCTCCTCTCCCGCAAGCGGGAGAGGAGAGACAAACGAAAGGAGCGACACCATGCCCCGTTTTGCTGCCAACCTGTCCATGCTGTTCACCGAAGTGGACTTCCTGGACCGTTTCGCCGCCGCCGCCGAAGCCGGTTTCAGCGGCGTGGAATACCTCTTCCCCTATGACTTCCCGGTCGAAGAGATCAAGGCCCGCCTGGACGCCAACGCGCTGACCCAGGTGCTGTTCAACCTGCCGGCCGGCGACT
>Ga0208645_1000916_pt1 | contig 28933 bp, 25 predicted proteins | sample VirMetDEL_Sep_01_FD_184519 | JGI IMG/M metagenome (GOLD analysis project Ga0208645, IMG submission 184519) | Aqueous microbial communities from the Delaware River and Bay under freshwater to marine salinity gradient to study organic matter... | ecosystem: Environmental > Aquatic > Marine >... | reverse complement strand
TGCGGCACTGGCAACCAGGGCAGACAGTCCTGCTGACTGATCTGAACGGTGGTGGTGTAGGGGCAGCTCTCGGTGACAGTCAGCACCAGCACGCCGAGCAGTCGGTCGCCCTGACTCATGGCGATCCGACGTGTATCCGGGTGGTTGCGCATCGCAGGCAGCAAGCGCATCAGACGCATGTAGTTCGCCTCGCAGGCCGCCTGCAACTCCAACAGATCGACGCGGTATCGCTCGCGGGTTCGCCTCATATCCACGCCTCCCTGATCTCGCCGCGGTTCAAGGCCAGCCACTGCAGGGCAATGATCGTAGCCGCGTTATCAATCCGGCCATCGCGCAGCGCCTCCAATGCATTATCAAGAGACCACACAGCGGCACGGATATCTTCCCCCTCTTCTTCCAGCCCGAATACACCGCCCGCACCGACACTGCTGCAGCGGCCAAGGTAGAGATGGATGCGCTCGGTGCTGCCCCCCGGGGACGGATAGTAAACAGACACCGGCCAAAGCTCGCCGAGCTCCAGGCCGGCTTCCTCGATCGACTCTCGGCGCGCCACCTCTTCAGGCTGCTCGTCTTTATCAATCAGGCCGGCAACCGTCTCCACCAGCCAGGGGTTGTCTCCATGGGCCATGGCGCCGACACGAAATTGCTCGATCAATACGACCTCGTCGCGCTGAGGATCATACGGAAGCACGCAGACGGCATCATGACGAACAAACAGCTCGCGCTCGATCTCAGCACCCATGCCGCCTCGGAACAGACGATGGCGAAGGCGGAAGCGGTCAAGGTTGTAAAAGCCACTGAAGCAGCGCTCGCGGCAGATGATCTCGACATCGTCGGCGCCGGCTTTGAAAATATCGTTCATGCACTACTCACATATCGGTTTGTTCCAGCACCTGCCGGCGCTGGAAAAAGGCTGCAACCCTCACTGCGTGAGCGGTCTCTCTGCTGCCATCCTAGCGCGCCGCTTGCTCAGGCGCAGCCCTTAGCAGACCATTCGCACGACGGAAGATGCCCAGCTGGCATTTCTCGAACTTCGCTCCGCTCATGCACTCGAACCCGCACTGAAACCGCCGCAGGAGCCAACCCATTGATGCCAATCCGCAATGCCATCGCGTTAATAGCACTCAGCCTGCTCATTGGAGGCTGCCAACACTTCGGTGGCGAGCCGCCAGTGGAGGTTCGACAGATTCTCAGCGAGCAACGTCCAGCCGGCTGTCCTGTACAAGACGATAGCTGCCCATTGGTGAACATAGATACTCAGCTGTTTGAAAACGAGCCCGCACTGAACGCGCTGATCGACCAGCGGTTGCGCGAGATGACAGTAAACAGCCCGGATGCAGAAGTCCCGGCGTCGCTCGAGGGTTATCAACAGGCCTTTCTGCGAAACGCGGAACCCGGGTGGAGCAGCTATCTTCAAGCCAAACTGCGTGAACAACATGCGCCGCTACTGGTGGTAGAGCTGTCGAGCTATATCCACACTGGCGGCGCTCACGGAATGCCCGGACGCGGCTTCATCAATTTCGACCAAGCGCAGGACCGTGAGCTGAAGCTCGCCGATGTACTGCTGCCGGGCAAGGAAGGCGCCTTCTGGCGCGTTGCCGCGAAGGCGCATCAGCAATGGCTGCGAGCCAATGAGCACGATGCCGCTTTCAGCCTCCAATGGCCGTTTCAGCAGACATCAAACATCGCGTTCCTGCGCGACAAGGTCTTGCTCAAATACGACGTTTATAGCATCGCACCGTATTCGAGCGGCCATCCGGAGCTGGAGATTCCACACGAGGCGCTCAACGGCATAATTCGCCCCGAATACCTTTAAGGTCCGGCGCACTTCTGACCTGACTTGCAGCACAACGTTGGCGATGGTTGCGCCTACAGGCATGCCTAGAAGATCCGCGAACTATCGGGGGACTACGCCTAGATGAGCGGCTTGCCTTCCCGTTGCCGATAAACCCAGTCGACAATCTCTTCACGTGGCATATAGCCGTCCACGGTAGTGCGCATCACCATCCGGACTTGCTCGAAGTCATCGCGTTGTAAACCGTTAGTAAGCCGATCGAGCACATCGCAGAACTCGCCCCAAGGCAGGCAAGCTTCGTTGGCCGTCAGAATCATCGGATGCTGCGTCGGGGTGACGTTATTGCCGATCAGCAATTCTTCAAAGAGCTTCTCGCCCGGCCGCAGACCAGTGAACTGTATGGCGATGTCGCCTCCAGGATTCCTCTCACTGCGAATGGAGAGCCCGGAGAGATGGATCATTTTCTCAGCAAGCTCAGCGATTTTTATGGGAGCCCCCATATCCAGAACGAACACATCCCCGCCCAGCCCCATAGACCCTGCTTGCAACACGAGCTGCGCGGCTTCTGGAATGGTCATGAAATAGCGAGTGATTTGCGGATGGGTGACAGTGACGGGGCCGCCACGGCGGATCTGCTCCCGAAAAAGCGGTATTACCGAACCGGAAGAACCCAGCACATTTCCAAACCTGACCATCGTAAACCGGGTCCGATTGACCTGATTGACGCCGGCCGGCTGCCCATATAACACCGGAGCCGCTTCCTGACTGAGGGCCTGTAAGGCCATTTCGGCGAGACGCTTGGTACTACCCATGATGTTCGTTGGGCGCACCGCTTTATCGGTCGAGATGAGCACGAAATGTGACACACCAGCCTGGATAGCCGCCTGCGCGCAATTCAGCGTCCCCATCACGTTGTTCAAAACGCCTTCGGCAATGTTGTGCTCCACCATCGGTACATGCTTATAGGCCGCAGCATGGTAAACGGTATTCACATTCCAGGTCCGCATGACGTCTAGCAACCGATGCGGATTCCCGACCGACCCAAGGATAGGAATCAGATCGAGTCGAAGCGCCTGCTCACTCACCTGCTGCGCCAATTCACGGTGGATGGCGTAAAGGCTGTATTCGCTGTGATCTAGCAGAATCAGTATCGCTGGCGCAAGCTGCACGATCTGCCGGCTTAGCTCGGAGCCAATAGAGCCGCCGGCGCCAGTCACTAATACCACCTTCCCTTGAATGCATCTCGCCAAAAGACCTTCATCCGGAGCCACACTGTCACGCCCCAGCAGATCAGCGATATCCACTTCCTGGAGATCCTCGACCTTGACTCTTCCACTGGCCAGATCCATGAAGCCAGGCACCGAGCGAACATGCAGTGGGTGGTGTTCGAGATCGGCCAGAACCTCCCGCCGTCGCGCGCGCGTTGCGGAGGGAATAGCGAGCAGTATTTCGCTGGCGCCAGTATCGGAAATCATCTGAGCAATATGCTTGGGTTTGTAAACCTTGAGGCCAGCGATAACACGGTTGGCGATATCAGGATCATCGTCGATAAAGGCAACTGGTCGCATCGCTCGGCCCATTCGCAGCGCTGCTGCCAGTTGATTCCCTGCCGCCCCCGCGCCGTAGATAGCGACGCGCGGCAAACCATCATCGCGACCGAACGGAGCAGCCAGCATACCGCGATACCAATCGCCCAACACATACTGGCGCAACAGCAAGCGCAGACCGCCGAGCAACATCAGGCTGATCCACCAATAGTTGAACACCAGCGACCGCGGCACCAATGCCGGGACATCGCGGTACCAGTAAATAGCCAGAGCCAGAAGCAACGAAGAGAGGGTTACCGCTTTAGCAATAGTGATCAGCGCATCGTTGCCCAGATAACGCATGACGGCGCGATACATGCCAATGCGGATGAACAGCGGGATCGCCAGTACCGGCGCGAGTGCAAACAACCAGGCGTGGCCACCCAGTGGATCCACCCCTTCGTAAGAGCCCAGGCGGACCACGAACGCCAGCCACAGCGATACCCAAACGAGAAACACATCGGCCAGCACCTGCAAGAGCCGCTTGTAGCGTCTCGGCAGCTTCAATAGATAGTCACGCAGCATCAAATAACCTGCCTGATTGCAAACCGTAGGAGCGCGCCATGTCCGCGAACCCATACCCCGATTCGCGGCCATGGGCCGCTCCTACAAAAAAACCGCCATGCTCTCGAAGAAACGGGCCACGCCCGCCATCCCATACCCCGCGATTCGCCGCCATGGGCCGCTCCTACAAAAAACCACCGTACTCCCGTAGGAGCGGGCCAAGCCCGCGATCCCTTACCCCCGAGTCGCGGCCACGGGCCGCCCCCACAAAAAACCGCCATGCTCTCGTAGGAGCGGGCCAAGCCCGCGATCCCATACCCCCGATTCGCGGCCATGGGCCGCTCCTACAAAAAACCGCCGTGCTCTCGTAGGAGCGGGCCATGCCCTCGAACACGGCACCTACCACTATCACTCCGCTGCGCCTGCACGAAGCCAAACGCAAAGACCTACCAATGGTGTATAGGCGATGACCAACGCCACGCCCCCATCGACCATGCTGGCAGCCACACCGATCGCCCAGGGCAGAAGCCAACCCAACGTGATAAGCGCCGCCGCGACGGTTACCGGAACGTGCGCGGCCACTCGCCGTGCGGCCGCCTGATAGGCATGACTGCGATGCGCCTGATATACCGCCTCGCCACGCAGCAGACGATGCAACAGCGTGAAAGTTGCATCGACGATGAACACCCCCAGCAATATCAGCCAGCTCCACAGCAACTGTGGCGCTACCCAGGCGGCATTCAGCGTAAGAATCGCAACGGTGATACCCAGGAAGCCGCTTCCTGCGTCGCCCATGAATATCCGTGCGCGCGGAAAATTCCAGCAGCCAAACCCGGCCACCGCGGCGATCAACAGCCACTCGACCTGACCCAACGCATTCGAGCCGCTCTCGGGCATCGCGATGCCATAACACAGCAGTGCGCCAAGACAGGTACCTATCGCCTCTGCACTGGCGATTCCATCGATGCCATCCATGAAGTTATAGAGGTTAAGCATCCACACCAGAAACAGCAGCGCCAACAGATGCCCCAGCCAGCCCAGATCCAGCGTCGTGCCGAAGACGGTTAACGCAGGCAGCCCGCCCAGCCAGAACAAGGCCCAACCCGAAGCCAGAAAATGTCCCAACAACCGCCAGCGAGCAGCGATATGCCCATGGTCATCGGCGAAGCCAACCGCGGCGACCAACAGCCCTGCCCCAGTAACAGCGTACATAAGCGATATGCTTGCCAGCCCTGCAACTGACAGCACGGGCAATACAATGGTGACTACCGCAACGATCGCCACGCCCCCGCCCCGGGGCGTCGGCACGGTATGGGAGCTACGTGCGTTGGGCACGTCGATCAGGCTTCGGCGCAGCGCATAACTCCGCAACCCAGCGGTGAGTACAAAAGACGCGACGAATGCCAGCGGCAATGTCCACCAGAGCATCACGACCTGCTCTGATTTAGATAATCCCGAGCCGTTTCCGCCAAGGCATCGTCCACCCGTACAGGCGGCGTCCAACCGAGCAGTTCCTGGGTCTTGCTCATGTCCACCTGCAACGATCCACAGAGCCGCGCATGGACATCCTCGCGCCCCAGCAACCGCGCCACCATAGCCAGCCAGCCATTGGGAATCGCCAGCAATCTCGCCGGGCGCCCCAGGGCAGCTGCCAGGCGGCGCAAGAGCTCGCTGATCGATAGATCTTCCCCGTCACAGACCATCAATGTTTGATTGGCCGCTGCCGGATGATCAATGCAGGTATCGATCAAATCGACCAGATTGCCCAACGCCACCAGGCTGCGCTTGTTATCCAGACCACCTAGCGGCAGCGGCAGCCCCACCGAAAGCCAACGCATCATGCTGCGAAAATTTGCTCGCACACCTGGCCCGTACACCAGCGGCACGCGAATAATGACGACCTCCAGCCCTGTTTGGTCCGCCAGGCTGCACAATTCCCTTTCTGCTTCAAGCTTGGAGACCGCATAGGGGTCCATCGGCTGTGGTGTATCGCCGCCTTTGAAGGCGAGCCCCGGGCCAGTAGATTCTCCGTTGACCTTGACCGTGCTGAGAAAAATGAAGCGTTTGGCGCCGGCTGCAACCGCACCTCGCGCGAGTTCGAGCGTGAGGTCAACATTGACTTTTCGAAATTCGGCCAAGGGGTCAACGGCTGTATCGCGCATCACGTGCACCCGGGCCGCGCAATGAACTACGACATCCAAGCTCTCGACCGGTGAGCCCGCAGCGAACACGCGATTGAATGACGGGACCACCGGAACGACGCCCACAGGCAGAGCCGAGTCCACGCGACGTATCCAGGCCAAAACGCTTCTATCCCCCCGAGCGACAAGGCGCGTCAGCAACGCGCCGCCAATGAACCCGGTACCACCTGTCACGATGATCTTTCTATTCAAACTCATCCTCGGGCACTTTTGCAGCCATCCTCGCTGCGAGACAGAAATTTTACGCAATCTTTTGCTTGAAACTGTCAGCTACCGCAATCGCGACATCTTATGCAGAGCGCCGTAACACCCGCGACAAAAAGCATCAACCGACCAGCAATCTCAAGCCACTTGCGGCAAGCAGACAGCCTATCGCCATGTTCAGCCACAGAACGGCCAGTCGCCGACTCAGCCAGACACCGATTAGCACGCCCGGTATCGATCCAGCGAGCAAAGCGCCGAGAAGCGTCCAATCAACCGCTCCCAACATCCAGTGCATTGCTCCGGCTACAACTGCCAGCGGTATAGCATGCGCCAAGTCTGTCGCCACCAGCCGAGCACCCTGTAAACGAAAGGGATATAGATAAAGCAACACAACGGCTCCCAGAGCGCCGGCGCCAACGGACGTCAGGCTCACTGCAACGCCAATGACGGCGCCCGCAGCCACCGTAAGTCCACCCTGCCAGCGCTTGAACTGCTCGGCGTGTGCCAGGCGCAACGAAGTCCCCAGCCGGTGCAGCCGATTACGGCAGAAGATTCCCAACGCGGACAACAGAAGCAACCAGGCCATCGCGTCACGCATCAACACGTCCAGCGAAACTGCTCCGTTCCCCCCCCAGTAGCGCAGGCTCACTCCGACGAACAGTGCCGCCGGCAAGCTTCCGATCAACAAACGGCGCAGCACCACGCGGTCGATCGTTCCGGCGCGGTAATGCACAGCGACGCCGCACGTCTTGGTCACAGCGGCGAACAGCAGGTCGGTCGCCACCGCGACACCCGGGGCGTAGCCGAACAGAAGAACCAGCAGCGGTGTCATCATCGCTCCGCCACCTACCCCGGTCAGCCCGACGAGAATCCCCACGCCCAGCCCTGCGAGCATCAGGGGATCAAGCATTCACACCCACCGCTGCACGCGCAGAGACATATACCCACTCAATGGACGGCGACGCGATTGTCCAGATACTCCAGGATCTGGCTGACTACATCCGAAAGGCTTCGGTCCAAGGTTTCCAACCGGATCTCCGGATTCAGCGGCGCCTCGTAGGCGGAGTCGATCCCCGTAAAGTTCTTGATCAGCCCCGCGCGTGCCTTGCCATACAGGCCCTTGGGGTCGCGACGCTCGCATTCGGCCAGAGGTGTATCGACAAATACTTCAATAAAGGCGTCATCGCCGATGATGCTACGCGCCAAGTCTCGGTCGGCTCGAAACGGCGAAATAAACGCTGTGATAACGATCAGTCCGGCATCCACGAACAGGCGCCCCAGCTCGGCGATCCGCCGGATGTTCTCCTCCCGGTCTGCATCGCTGAATCCCAAGTCGCGACACAAGCCCATCCGCACGTTATCCCCATCGAGCAGATAGGTATGCCGTCCGCGTTCGACAAGCGCGACCTCCAACGCATTGGCAATGCTGGATTTACCAGCTGCGCTGAGCCCGGTGAGCCAGATGGCGACGGGCGTCTGCCCTTTCAAACGCGCACGTGTAGTGGCGTCGACGTCTATCCGCTGCTGCACGACGTTCGAACTCCCGTTTTTAATGTTCATTCCATATCCTGCTCGACGTAAGCGACACGCATGACCTCTTCAATGCTGGTCAGGCCTCGACTAGCCTTGATCAGTCCATCCTCGAGCAGACCGCGGTGGCCTTGCTTGCGGATCAGCGCCTTCATTTCCTGCAACGGAGCCTGGCGGCTGACCAACTGCTGTAACGCACCGGTCAAGGGAATCAGCTCGTAAATCCCCATCCGACCGCGATAACCCGTGTTATGACAACGAGCGCAACCAACCGCACGCTTCCAGTCGCCCTGCTCACCAGCGTCCAGTGCATGCCACTCTGCCGGGAGCACGGGCGCCTCGTCCGGCTCTGCGCAATGCTCGCACAGCTTGCGCACCAATCTCTGAGCCTGAACACCCCGAACCGAAGCGGCTACCAGGAACGGCTCGAGTCCCATGTCGACCAGACGGGTGAAAGCAGAAGCAGCGTCGTTGGTGTGCAACGTCGACAGCACCAGGTGGCCGGTCAGCGCTGACTGGATCGCGATTTGCGCCGTGTCCAGGTCACGAATTTCACCGATCATGATGGTGTCCGGATCCTGGCGGAGGATGGCGCGCAAGGCCCGAGAAAAGGTATAGCCGATTTCCGCGTGGGCCTGAATTTGCGTCACGCCCGGAACCTGGTACTCGACCGGGTCCTCGACCGTGATGATCTTGTTGCTGCCGTCGCGCATCTCGCCGAGTGCGGCATACAGGGTCGTGGATTTACCCGAACCAGTAGGCCCGGTCACCAGCACGATGCCGTTCGGAAAAGCCAACCACTGCTTGAGCATCTCCAAATGATCGGGTTCGAAGCCCAGGCCACCCAAGGACAACTCTTCCCGGTTCTTGGGCAGCAAACGCATCACGATCGACTCGCCGAACACGCCTGGGGCGGTCGAGACACGGATGTCCATGTCCTTGCCGCTCAAGCGCAGCGTGATGCGGCCATCCTGCGGGAGGCGCTTTTCTGCAATGTCCAACCCGGCGATCAGCTTGATGCGCGAGCCGACCGCCGGGTAACGCTCGAAAGGCTGGACCATCCGCGTATGCAACACGCCATCCACCCGCATGCGCACCGTGAAACGGGTTTCCTCCGGCTCCACATGAATATCCGACGCGCCCGAATCCACCGCCTGCGCCAGCAGGTTGTTCACCAACTCGACGACGGGGGCCTCTTCGATAAGACTCTTGAGTGTCTGGCTATCGTCACGAAACAGATCGGACACCGCGCTCTCACGACGGATCTGCCCGACCAGGTTGTCGATATCCTGAGCTCTTGCCAGGTATTGCTTGGGTGATCGGTCAGGAAAGGTATAGGTCACCAAATCAATGACGCGCGAATCAGCCAGGTCCCGGGCGATCATGTGCAGACCAGCCTCGGTTTCCCATAGCACCAGATTGTTATCCAGCAGCCAATCCAGGCGGACCGGAAGCTGGGCCATGAAGGCATAGGCGTCGCTGGGCGCAGGCATGGCGGCGGCTGCCATCAATGGCAGTCCGGACTGCTCGGTGAGTACGGTCAGTAGCGCGTCTTCCGACAAGGCACCCATACGGATTAGAATCGAACCTAGCCGGCCGCCCGTCTGCCGCTGCAAGTTCAGTGCTCGCTGCACGTCGTCTTCACCGACCATGCCCGCCAGGACCAGACGCTCCCCCAACCTCATCGCAACTCCTCGGATCGTCGGCGCAGCACGCCGAACGATCAAACATTCACAGAGGTCGCATTCTAGCGACCATGCCCATGCTTTCACACCAGAGCTAATGAACCTGAGAAAACAAATACGGACAGCCGGCGCTGAAGAATGAAAAGGCCGAGCCGACAACACCCGAATTAATCCCCTACAATGCGCCGCTTGCCTGCACCAACTGAAACAGGTTCCACACGATGAAATTCGCCTACGACGGTTTCGATGCTCAGGGTGAGCGCCAGACCGGCCTGCTGGAAGCTGCCAACAAGGTCGACGCCTTGCGCGAGCTGCAACGCAAGGCGATTACGCCCATCGACCTCAAGGCAGATGAAGGCAAAAAGGCTCCCGGCCTGTTCACGCCCCGATTGACGCGCCAGCACATCACCCAGGCGCTGCACGAACTGACGCGCCTGATCGAATCCGAGGTGTCGATTGCCGAGTCGATCGAGGCCATGACCGACGCCGGTCATCACGAAAGGATCGACCATGCATTCGCAGGCATTGCGCGCGCATTGCAACACGGCGAATCCTTTTCCGAAGCATTGGCTGCCAGCGGCCTCCCCCTGCCCGACTACCTTCTACATCTGGTGCGCGCAGGTGAACTTACAGGCGATCTCGCCGGAGCACTCAAGCGCGCCCAGGAAAAAATGGAATATGACGATCGCACGGCAAACGAGCTTCGCAACGCCTTGACCTACCCCATCATTTTGGTGATCGCCGGTATTGCCGCGGTGCTCCTAATGTTCGTAGTAGTGGTACCCAAGTTCAGCGGCATGTTGGACAAGAACAGCGCCACGGACATGCCATGGCTGGCAACCGCCGTGCTGAGCAGCGGCACCTGGTTCAACGCCAACTGGGAGTTGCTGTTAGGCGGGATCGGGCTCGTCGTGTTTGCGGGCCTCGCGGCGCTTCGCCAGCCCACCATGCGCGCCGGCCTGACCAACTGGCTGGCCAGGCTTCCCGTTATCGGCAGCTGGCTTACTGAAACCGACATGGCGAGCTGGTCCTATACCCTGTCCGCGATGCTCGCCTGCAAGGTCGAGCTGCTCGCGGCGCTGAGCCTGTCTACCGCATCGATGCGCATCCCCCGCCGGCGTGCCGCCATGCAGGAGGTGATCCGCCAGGTGCGCGCCGGCAAGAGCGTCTCGTCCGCCCTGGAGGAAACGCATATGCTCAACCGCACCGGCATCAATTTGATAAAGGTCGGCGAGCGGACGGGACGGGCGGCGGAAATGCTCGCATCGCTTGCCAACCTCTATGAAGAAAACAGCAAGAACCGGATGAAAAAGCTCATGGCGCTCATCGAGCCCGTAGCCATCCTGCTGATCGGCTCGGTGATCGGCGTTATCATCCTTGGCATCATCCTGGCCATTACCAGCGTCAATGACATGGCCATCTAACATCGGGATTTCTATGAAGCTGTCATCTTTCGCCACCCGCCGCAGTCGCGGCTTTACCCTGATCGAATTGTTGGTTGTACTGGTCATTCTCGGCATGCTCGCCGGCCTGGTCGGTCCCCGGCTGTTTTCCAACGTCGACAAATCCAAGGTCAAGACGGCCGACACTCAGGTCAAGATGCTGCGCGGCTCGCTTCAGACCTACCGCCTGGATGTAGGCAGTTACCCCAACACCGAACAAGGCCTCGCCGCGCTGATGCACAAACCTGCGGATGTTGCCAATTGGCAAGGCCCTTACCTCGAAGACGAGCTGCCCAAAGACCCATGGAACAACCCCTACGTCTACAAAAGCCCGGTCGATAACCTTCAAGGCTTCGCCTTGTATTCCCAGGGCGCCGACGGCAAGCCAGGCGGCGAAGGCCTGGATGCCGAAGTGGGCTATCTGGAAAAGTAGCCATGCGAATGCCGCCACGCGGCTTTACCCTGATTGAGCTGCTGGTCGTGATCACTATCATCGGTCTGATTGCTGGCGTCGTTGCGCCTCGCTTTATCAACCTGGGCGACAAGCTGACGGCGAAGAACCAGCTGCAGGAGGTCCGGCAGAGGGTCAATGGTCTTCCGCTTTTGGCCCTGCGTAACGGCACCCCGTTGCGCATCGATACAAAAGGCGCCCCGCTGGATCTGCCCGATGGCTGGCGCGTCACAGCCAGAAGAGCGGTGGTGTATCAGAGCAACGGCAGCTGCCTGGGCGGCGAGATCGAGATATGGCAAGGCGAGAGCAAGCGGGACAGCATCAGCCTCCAGGCACCGCTCTGCCAGTGGCGCTCATGACCTCATGAAACCCATCGGCCTCTATCGGCAGCAGGGCTTTTCGCTGCTGGAAGCCATCGTGGCTCTGGTGATACTCGCTGGCAGCTGCATGGCCCTGTTCGCCTGGATCAACGGCAGCCTGTTGCAATTGCAGCGCGCCGAACTCTACGTCGAAGCCGGACCGGCAATCGCCAGTGCCAGCCAGTACCTGAAAACCGTCGACCTGGCCCAACGCCCCGAAGGCACCTTCAACTCCGGCAACATCAGTGTCGACTGGCAGGCGAACGCCATTGAGCGTGACATATCCCGAACCGCATCCTACGGCGGCAGCAATTTCCTGCTGTCGCTTTACGCGGTTACGCTGACCCCTCATACGGCCAACCGCTCGCTCCCCCCGCTGCATACGCGCATCGTCAACTACCGGCTCAAGCCGGGCCTTCCCGAGCCTACCGATGGCTTTTGAACGGGGGCACCGCAACCAGCGCGGCATGACCCTGCTCGAACTGCTGGTCGTCATGACCATACTTGCACTGGTGACCAGCCTGCTGATGCAGGGCTTCGGCACTGCGTTGAGTACCTATGAGCGAGTACAGCGTCGCCAGAGCGAAGGCATGCCGCTCGAACTGGGCTATCGCTGGTTCTCCGAAACGCTGGCCGGCACCCAGGCCGAACTCGACACACCGCGCCATTTCAGTGGCGATGCGCAACGACTCGGTGGCGTCACGCACCAGCCCTTGCAGGGCGGGAATGGGCAGGTCAGCTTCTTCAGCTGGCAACTGAGCGAGGCAGAAACCGGCGAATTGAAGCTGTCCTATAGCCAGCCGAATGGCATCGACTGGGAGATCGTCCGCTGGCCTGCCGGCAGCCGCGGCCGCTTTATCTACCGCGCGCCAAATGGCGCGGCCGCCGAACGGTGGCCGCTGCCATCGGATCAATCCGTGCAAACCACAAGCGATGGCAGTATTCCGGGCGCCATTGCGCTGGAAGTGACACCTGCCGACGGTCCGACCCTGCGCTGGTACGCCAACCTGCCGGGGCGCAGCTATCCACGCCTTGACTATCGCGATTTCTGATCATGCGAACCACGCCCTTTCCAGCAGGAGCAGGTCATAGCTGCAAACCGATACCACAGGCGGGGTCGATGCTGCGCGGCGCGGCTTCACCGCCAGGTTCGCGGGCGTGGCCCGCGCCTACGGGGCGCAGGTTTGTAGGAGCAGGCCATGCCTGCGAATCGCAGCCGCAGGGTGGATTGGTGCTGCGTGGCGGGGTTTTACCGTCAGGTTCGCGGGCGCGGCCCGCTCCTACGGGGTTGGTGTCTGTACCGCGGGGTTCGCGGGCGTGGCCCGGCCATGTGGCGGGAAAGCGCAGCCAAGGCTTTGCGCTGATCGCCGTGCTGGGTCTGCTGATGGTGCTGTCGCTGGTCGCCGCATTCATTTCCAGTTATGCGGAACAGCGCCTGGAGCAGACCATGCGTTCAGCCACTTCTACCCGGCGACCTTTCCACTGACACGCGGAGCCGGAAAATACGGCGTCTGGCTGTTCTTCGTCCTCAGCTCCTTCTTGCTTACGCTGCGCCTGCAACAGCGCGGCTTTGGCTTGTCGAGCCTCGCCGACTACGCGCTCGGGCGCACACTGCGCGTTCTGCCGCTCTATTTTCTGGCCTGTCTGCTGTATTACTGGGCAGGGATCGGCATCACAACAGCCACCGAATTGAAAGCCGCCCTAACTTTCCAGCAAGGCTTCATTCACCTCTGGACGATTCCAGTGGAGTTCAAGTTTTACCTGCTGCTCCCGCCGCTGGCCTGGGCCGGCCTGTGGCTGCTACGCCGATATGGCCACGCCACGCTGATCATAAGTGGATTGTCGCTTTTGCTCATGCAGCAGGCGCTCTGGCCCTATTGGCAGACGCCCGAAAACTCGGCGGAAACCCGCTGGTATCTGCCTGCATTCCTGTTCGGCATCCTCGCCGCGCTGCTGCTGCCGAACCTGCGCCAACTGCATCGCTCACGCGTGGCGACGCCCTGCGCACTTGCCACACTACTGGTCCTGCTGCTCGCTCTGCCAGGCACCCGCCTATGGCTGTTCGGCACCCCGCTGTCGGCTGATCTGATGGATAAACACCTTTATCTAGGACTCATTTGGACGTGCTTCCTGGTGGTCCTCGTCGACGGACAGGGGCTTGCCGGGCGCCTGCTCATGAGCGGGCCGTTAGCACGACTGGGTGCGATCAGCTATTCAACCTACCTGTTCCATTGGCTGGTTTTCAGTCTGCTGGCGAAACTCTGGCCAGGCAACGCAGCCGCTATGTGCGCCGCACTGGCCCTGGCTCTGCTGGCCGGTGCCCTGGGCTATCGCCTTTTCGAACAACCGGCCGAACGGCTGCGCCGTCGCTTTTCAGGCAAGTCTCACAAGCTCACGCCAGGTGAAAGCTAGCGGTTGTACGCCCCGTAGCAGCCATACTTGACGCGACCCCAAATGGAGTAGCGCGCCAAGAGGCCTTAAGGGCCTGTCAGACTCAGACCAGGCTCGACCGATGCGTGCTTTGAAGCGGCAGGGCTAGCGGAGCCCGAACGGGACCGCGCTTTGCGGCCCCACCCAGCGCTGCAGCAAGCGATCAAGCGACCGTGTTGCGACCTTCGACAGCTGCGCCTGGCGCAACCTTATCGTCATCCGCACTCAGCACCGCAGCCATCGCCTCGCTTGAGGCCTCCCAGCTCCAGTTACGCACCGTTTCGTAACCCGCCTGTTGCAGACGCTTGCGCAAAGACTCATCCGCCATCAGCCGCGTAACGGCTTGTCGCGCCTGATCGACGCTCCCCGCCCCAACCTTTAGCAGGTTGACGTTGTCTTCGGCATATTCGACGCCTCCTTTGACCTCACCCAGGACAACGGCACAACCGCAGGCCATGGCCTCCAGCGGCGGGTAGGCGAAACTCTCCACGCGACTCATCTTCAGCAGAATGTCGCATGAGGAGTAGATGTGCCGCATTTCGGCATGGTTGACGCTTTGGAAGAATCGGTCATACCGCCAATGGGCCTCGGGGCGACCGCTGGAGCTGACAATCCAGATTTCACAATCCAGGTCCTTGATGGCCTCGTAGGCCTCCGCCATGCCTTTGAAGGGTACGGAAATAGGCCCCTCAATCAGTACACGCGGGCGCTCGGGATTCTTCTCTTGCAGCGGGCTGTCAGGGTAGAACATCTCCTGATCAAGCCCATTGGGCACGTAATGCACGGCTTTCTGCCCGTACTCGTCGCGCAGCATGTTGCAGATCCATTGCGCAATCGCTACGTACTCATGCGACCCCTGGTAGGTCGCGGCTACCTGGGCCTTGACAGCATCCTCTTCGTAGAACAGGCGCTCGTCCGACTGCACGAAGTAGAGCTTGCGGCGGGCGGGAATTCGCTCCAGCCAATCGACAGTGGTCCAGAAGGTGGCGAACAGCAGATCGAGGTTGTCCGCCCCACAACGCGACAGCTCATCCAGGCGGTAGACACGGATGGCTGGGTTGCCGAACCAATCGATGGAGCCTTCGTCGCTCAAGCTGATAATGAAGGCATCATGGCCCTGCTCGATCAGCATGCTCACATGGCGCAGTACCACTGCCGCCCCCCCGGATATGCCAAGGCAGGCCAGAATGAAGGCAATCTTTTTCGGCCGCGGGCCCGGCACCCGGTACTCACGCGCCAACAGGGCTTCCCAGTGGCCATCGTTGTCCTTGAAGTTCAGCTCGTTGTTGCCCGCATGCAGTCGCAGGTCGGTCAGCACGTGCTCGATGGTCTTGAAGCGGGCACCGTAGAAGGCCAGACGAGCCCAGAGCTCATGGTCTTCGCGGTATTCCATGCGCGGCTTGAGAAAACCGGCCTTCAACAGCGAATCGCGCCGCACCATCACGGTGCTTTGGCAGGGCACGCAGACCTTGAGCAGCATATCCAGGTCGCAGTCCGGGCTGTGCACCACCTGACCATCGACCAGGCCGTCTATCTCCCGGGTACCGTCCAGCTTTGCCCGCCAGGAACCGTACACCACATCGGCCTGGCCCGATTCAAGCAGTGGCAGACAGACCTCAAGCCGATCAGGCGCGGCAAGGTCATCGCTGTCGAGGAAAGCGATGTAACGACCGCGAGCCTCAAGTATGCCTTTGTTGCGCCCACGTACTGCGTTACCGGAACTGACCGGGTAGCTGAAAATGCGTACCCGCGGATCATTTCGGAACTCTTCGACCACGGCCATGGTAGGAGCGGGTGAGCCGTCGGTCACCAGAATCACCTCGAACACCGGCAGGGTCTGCGCTAGCGCTGACCGGATAGTCTGGCGAAGCACATCGGTGCGGTCGTAAATCGGCGTAACGAATGACACCAACGGCGGCGTTCCGGTGTTTGCGGAAGCCACCGGCAAATAACGTTCAGCCTCCTTGATCGCCAGGCGCCGGCGTACGCTGCGGCCGACATACCCGACCGTTCTGCGGCAAAAGGATATCGGACCCTCTTGTCTCAAGATAAAACCGGACCGCGCCAGGAGCTGGTCGACCTTGGCTAATCCGATACGCAGCGACGTTCTAGCTTGATGCGGTGACGCCGTGCGGCTCAACAGACGAACCAACGACCGAGCCGGGGCGGTGATACGCATGGAATTGGAGTCACGGAAGATGCGCAGCTCGTTTTCTGCGTGAGACAGCTGCGCTTGCAGTCGATTTATCTCGTTCTGACTCGCCTGTACTGCCTCAATTTTTTCACGCGCAGTCTGGGTGCGCAAATCGTCCAATTCGCGAGCCGCCTTGTCGCGAAATTCACCGAAACGGCCCCTCTCCACCGCCAACAGATCATTCAGGCGCGTCGTTTCGGCCATAAGACGCTGCTCTAGCCTGTTGTGCGCTTCCTGATGCTCCAGACGCTCGCGCCCCGACTGTTGAGCACTGGACTCCAATTGCTGAGAGGCCGCTTGCAGTTCGGTATTCAGCTGTTGGCAGAGTCGGTCGTACTCTTGGAGAAAGTCCAGCATGCCGTGCTGCTGCTCAAGCGCTTTGCCCACCGCTTGCCAATCAGCCGCAAAATCCACGCTTTCGGCATCCGCCGCGGCAGCCAGTAAAGACCGGTAGGCCTGGACGACAGGCTCCGGCATTCCCTGAAACAACTGGACGTCTTCCGGTGTGTAGGCAGCGTGGCGCAGGTCCAAGCTGAGAAAATTATCGATGTAGTCGCGGACGGCCGCCTCGTTGTCGGCGGCCAGCTCCAAGCGTGAGGCAATCCGTTGCAACTGCTGCTGTGGCGCGGCCAGCAGTTGGTCATAGTCAATGAACAGGCGTGGCGCATCCTGGGTGTTATTGATTGCCGCAGCATAGTGTTGCAGCCAGAGCCACAGAGACTTGCGCTTGGGAAACTGATTCCTGGCGCTCAAGGAGTCCGCAACACTGAGCGGATGGCGAACGGCAACTACGTAAGTTACCGACAGATCCAGGTGCTGGAATACAGGCTGCCAGAAGGGCAGCAGGCGGCAGGTTCGTGGGTCCTTGATGGCAAAGAGGTCGTTCCCCTGCAGTTTTTCACGGAGCATCAGCACAGCTTCGAGCTGCAACTCCCTCACATCGGTACGCCGCTCAAAACCCTCGGGCAGCAATGCCAGGGAATCGAAACCGCCGTTCAGCATCGCCAGCAGGCGGTCATTGAGCGTGACGAAATCTTTGTCTTCCCAGAAGCCTCTGGGGTTGTCATGGCCGGCCGGAAGCAGGTTGTCGCCAACACCGGCACCTATGGCGACCAGCGCGCGGGTCAGTGCACTGGTACCGCTGCGGTGCATGCCCAACACGACGACAATGCGTTTCTGATTCTGCGAATTCATACCAACTCTATGCTCGTAAAGAAGCAACCGCATCAGCGTACTCAGCGATGCAATTGAAATCGATCACGCCCGTTGCGGTGTTTTCCTCGCTGGGCAAAACCTTGAAAAGACAGACATCCATGATGCGGTGAAGGAAGGATTCCTCTTGGCCAACCATTCCGGTCACGCCTGCATTGAGGAAATAGGTTCCCTCGTTGAGCATGCAATCGAAACGGAACTCGACCTCCATAATCTGGCCGGCTTCGACGTGTGCGATGCCCGCACCGGCGGTTCGAGAGGCCGCCCCACCCAGTTCGAAACCTGTAGTGGTCTTGATCATCATCCCGAAGCGGACGTTGGTCGCCCAGCAATCGAATCGAACCCTGTAGCGGTAGAGGTAACTACGGCCCCTGACCAAGCAATTCGCCTGTTCACCGGCAAGCGTGAATATGGCGGGGGCTTCGATACGCGCACCGGAGCTTTCATATTCGATAGTGCTTTGCGGCCTGAGATGCGGGTCGAAGAATTCGCCATCATGTTGCCTACCTCGGCGCCCTTCCGATTCAGCATGTGAAATGGCCCCTGCAGCCTCCGCCTCACCTGCCTCCAGGGTTCGCTGCCCGGCCCGAATCTCGTCGCGGATCGCAACGCGCTTGTCTGCGGGCGCGTAGATAAGCCGTTGATACTTACCGACAATCTCCTTGGGCTTGCCGATAGCGAGCTGCTCCCCGCTGTCGAGCAGAATGGCACGGTCACAGAACTCGATAATCGTGCCGCCGGAATGGGAAACGAACAGGATCGTCGCGCCTGCCTGTTTCAGGGCCTCGATGCGGCCGTAGCACTTGCGCTGAAAAAGCTCGTCGCCGACAGCAAGCGCTTCATCGATGATGAGTATCTGGGCGTCTACATTGATTGCCACGGCAAATGCGAGGCGAATCATCATGCCGCTGGAGTAAGTCTTCACCGGCTGGTCGATGAACTCACCGATTTCAGCGAAGGCTTCGATATCAGCAAAGCGTGCCTCTGTTTCGCTCCGCGTCAGGCCCAGTACCGCCGCGTTCATGTAGACATTTTCGCGGCCGCTGAACTCGGGGTTGAAGCCCGAGCCCAGCTCGAGCAGCGCAGCGATCCGACCTTCGGTACGGATTTCGCCTCCCGTCGGGTTGAGCGTCCCACAGATCAGCTGAAGCAGCGTTGACTTACCGCTGCCGTTGCGCCCTACGATGCCAACCGTCTCGCCCCGCCCCACCGTGAACGAGGTGTTCTGCAACGCCCAGAATTCCTTGTAATACGTGCGGCGCCCTCGCAACAGCATCTGCTTCAGGCGATCACGCGGGGTATCGTAGATGTGAAAGCACTTGCTGAGGCTTTCAACCGTGATCGCGATTTCAGAGGACATCGGCAAACCCCTTTCGCGTCTTCTGGAACCAGGCAAAACCAAGCCAGAAAACCACAAGTGAAACAAAGCCGTGAATAGCAAGCTGTGCGAAATCCGGTAACTGGCCAAGGAACATGACAGCACGGGCCTGCTCGATGACCGGCGTCAACGGGTTCATCCTCAAATATCCCTGGTAGGCTTCGGGCAGCGCCGTTACCGGATAGAAAATCGGCGACATGAACATCAATACAGGGATAAGCACACCTATCACTTGCCCAACGTCACGTAAAAACACACCCAGAGACGCTAGAAACCAAGTGATACCAAGCGTGAGCAAGACAAGAGGAAACACCACGAATGGCAACCACAATACTGTGATGTTCGGCGTTCCGAAGAGAATTGCGTAGGCAATCAACCAGACACTCAGGCTGACCAGAAAATGGAAAAAAGCCGAGCCAAGGGCGACCCAAGGCAGCACATCCAACGGAAAGACCACTTTTTTGACGTAGTTGGTGTTGCCGATGATTAACCCCGGCGCGCGATTCAAGCACTCGGAAAACAGACTGAAAATCATCAGCCCGGCAAACAACATCAGCGCGAATTCGGTTTTGGAATCACTGCCGACGTTCCAACGGGCCTTGAACACCACACTGAAAACGAAAGTATAAATGGCGAGCATGAAGATCGGATTGAACAGCGACCACAACATACCCATGATGGAGCCTCGGTAGCGGCCCGCCACCTCACGCTGGACCAAGGCCCAGACCAGACCTCGATTACGCCAGAGGCTGGCTGCCATTTCCCGAGGGGTAACCGAAAAATGTTGCATCAGGCGAACACCTCTGCCCCAGCGATACTGGCACCCTGAGCATCTTTCTCAGATAAAGTTGGCTCTTCAGCAAATTGCCAATCGATATCCAGCTCCGCATCGTTCCAGACGATACAACGCTCATGCTCCGGCGCGTAGTAATTGGTCGTCTTGTAGAGAAACTCGGCGGTTTCCGAAAGCACGACGAATCCGTGGGCAAAGCCTTCCGGCACCCAAAGTTGATGCTTGTTCTCGGCGCTGAGAATTGCGCCTACCCACTGGCCAAAGGTTGGGGAGCTGCGGCGGATATCCACGGCCACATCGAATACTTCGCCCTGGACGACACGCACCAGCTTGCCCTGGGGCTGTTGTACCTGGTAATGCAGCCCGCGCAGCACGTTTTTCACCGAGCGGGAGTGGTTGTCCTGAACAAAGGAGACGGACCGACCCACCGCCTCCTCGAACTGGCGGTGGTTGAAGCTCTCGTAGAAAAAACCCCGCTCGTCCCCGAACACACGCGGTTCCAGCAGAAGTACCTCAGGTATTGCCTGGGGAATCGCCTTCATCAATACACCCGCTCCGTCAGCAACCGCTTGAGATATTTGCCATAGCCGTTCTTTGACAGCGGCTCGGCGAGTCGTTCGAGCTGCTGCGCGTCGATCCATTGGTTGCGGTAGGCGATCTCTTCGGGACAAGCGACCTTGAGCCCCTGACGTCGTTCCAGCGTTTCGATGAACTGTCCAGCCTCAAGTAGGGATTCGTGCGTACCGGTATCGAGCCAGGCATAGCCGCGCCCCATGATCTCTACGCTAAGCGTGCCCTGTTCCAGATAGGCCCGGTTCACGTCGGTGATTTCCAGCTCGCCGCGTGCGGAGGGCTTGATGCTCTTGGCAATTTCGACCACCTGGTTGTCGTAGAAGTACAGCCCAGTTACGGCATAGCTGGACTTGGGCTGTACCGGTTTTTCTTCGAGGCTGACCGCACGGGCCTGATCATCGAACTCGACCACGCCGTAACGCTCAGGGTCATGCACGTGATAGGCAAATACACTCGCGCCCTGCTCACGCAGCGTGGCGTTGTGCAGCAGATCGGCAAAATCATGCCCGTGGAAGATATTGTCGCCCAGCACCAGAGCGCAGTGATGCCCATCGAGGAATGCCTCCCCGATGAGGAAGGCTTGCGCGAGACCATCCGGCGAGTCCTGCACGGCATATGAGAGCTCCAGTCCCCACTGCGTGCCATCACCTAGTAACTGCTGGAAGCGTGGCGTGTCCTGTGGAGTGGAGATGATGAGGATTTCCCTGATGCCGGCAAGCATCAACGTGCTCAACGGGTAATAAACCATCGGCTTGTCGAACACGGGCAGTAGCTGCTTGGAAACCGCGAGGGTCGCAGGGTGCAGACGAGTGCCGGAGCCACCGGCAAGAATGATGCCTTTGCGCTTCATAGGTCCTCAGGGCCGTCGGGTGGCCAGTGCAATAGGGGAAGGGGATTCGGCGCGCTGTAGCGCCTGGTCGAGATGCTCGTTCGCCACTCGGGCGGCCACCTCTACCGGTACGACTTCATGCAGCATGCGCTGGGCATGCTCCTGCCAATGGGGCAGTTGAAGGCCGAACGTGGATTGCAGCTTGTGTGTGTCCAGCAACGAACTGGCCGGACGCGCCGCAGCCGCCGGGAACTCGGCGGCGCGGATCGGCAGAATGCGTGCATCCTCGGCCCTGAACCTCATACCCAGACCTCGCGCCGTGCGGATGATGAAACGGGTGAACTCATGCCAGCTGGTCCTACCGCCCGCTACCAGGTGATAGGTACCATAGGCCTGTACTGCGAAGTCGGGGTCATGCCGCAGGCGCTGGATCATCAATGCGCTGACGTCAGCAATCAACTCGGCGCTGGTGGGCGCACCGATCTGATCGACCACGACCTTGAGCTCGTCACGCTCGCAGGCAAGGCGCAGCATGGTCTTGGCGAAGTTACGCCCACGGCAGGCGTATACCCAACTGGTCCGCAGTATCAGATGCCGGCACCCGGAAGCCCTGATCAACCGCTCGCCTTGTAGCTTGGTTCTGCCATAGACGTTCAAAGGCGCCGTTTGCCCGTCTTCACGCTGGAAGCCTACTGCCCCGCCATCGAATACATAATCAGTCGAATAATGGACCAGCAATGCATCAAGTTCTTTGGCGAGCGTGGCCAGTTCGCCAACGGACGTAGCGTTTACCAGTGTCGCGTCTGCCTCGTTGGTTTCCGCCTTGTCGACAGCCGTATAAGCCGCGGCGTTGACGATGACATCAGGTCGACACTGGCGCAGCAGCGGTGCCAGAGTTTCCGGTCGAGACATATCGGCACGCTGGCGATCACAGGCAGTGACCTCGCCCAGCGGCGCAAGGGCGCGTCGCAGCTCCCAGCCCACCTGACCGTTGGCGCCTAGCAACAGAAGCTTCATTGGTATTGCCTGCTGACCCACTCACGGTAGGCGCCGCTGGTGATGTGGTTGACCCAGTCCTGGTTATCCAGGTACCAGCGGACGGTTTTGCGGATACCGCTCTCGAAGGTTTCGGCCGGCGACCAACCCAGTTCCCTGCAGATCTTGCTCGCATCAACTGCGTAGCGGCGGTCATGCCCGGGCCGATCCTTGATGAACACGACGGCATCACGATAACTCTGCCCGTCCGCTCGAGGGCTTTCCTGGTCGAGGATGTCACACAGGGTGGTTACCACCTGCAGGTTGGTTTTTTCGTTGCAGCCACCTACGTTGTAAGTTTCGCCCGGCGTGCCTGCCTCGAGCACGCGGCGGATCGCCGCGCAGTGATCTTTGACATAGAGCCAGTCCCGTACTTGCTGGCCGTCTCCGTATATCGGCAGCGGCTTGCCAGAGAGCGCATTGTGAATGACCAGTGGAATAAGCTTTTCGGGGAAATGATAAGGGCCGTAGTTATTCGAGCAGTTGGTGGTCAGCACCGGCAGCCCGTAGGTATGGTGATAGGCACGGACGAAATGGTCCGACGCGGCCTTCGAGGCCGAATAGGGACTGTTCGGCTCGTATTTTTTTTCTTCGCAGAATGCCGGGTCGGTGGGCTCGAGCGAGCCATAGACCTCATCGGTCGAGACGTGCAGGAAGCGAAAGGCGCTTGCCTCGTCTTCCGACAGGGATCGATAGTAGCCAAGCGCGGCTTCCAACAGGCGGAAAGTGCCGACGACGTTGGTCTGCACGAACTCCTCAGGGCCGTCGATCGAGCGATCGACATGGGATTCGGCAGCAAAGTTGATGATCGCGCGGGGCCTGTGCTCCTGCAAAAGGCCAGCAAGCTGTTGCTTGTCCGTGATATCACCCTGGACGAACCGGTGTCGGCTATCGCTTTCGAGGCTCTTCAGGTTTGCCAGGTTACCGGCATAGGTGAGTTTGTCGAGGCTGATAACAGGCTCATCGCCAACAGCCAGCCAGTCCAGGACAAAATTCGCCCCGATGAAGCCGGCGCTGCCGGTCACAAGAATGGTCATGAATCAGATTCTCCGGATGCTGGCAGCGATGATCAGGCCAACGGTACCAAAAGCCGTCTGGCGATAAACTCCAGCTTTTTTGAGCAAATAGAGGCGTCGCAGCAAATGTGCGTCTCGCGCCGTCTCGAACCGGGCGAGCGCAACCCGGCTGCGTTCATCAAGCAGCCCCGCGCAATTGCGCAACGCCGCAAGGTTTTTCTGCGTCCATTCGCGAAACGTTCCGCTGAACATCATGCGTGCCCTGGTAAGCCGATCACGCATGGAGTTGTTCGACCCAATCAGGTTGCCACCATGCTGGCGATAATCAAGGGTTGGCTCGGCGTCGTAGAACACCTGACCACCACAACCGCTGACCAGCAGGTAGCAGAGCCAGTCATGGGATACGACCGGAGCCGTTGACGGAACCCTAGCCAGCAGGGCGCGAGCCGCCTTGTTCAACATCATGGTATTGGCACCCGCCAGGCTCTGGACCAGCGCGTTGTGAAAGCTTGGCGCCCGCGCGAACAGCGGAGAATGACCGATGAAGTTGCCCGCCTCGTCGATCAGGCGTGTTCTGGAACAATAGACTGCCGGGCGCTCGTCATCCGCACGGGGAATCAGTGTGATTGCCCTCTGAAGCTTATCTGGGAACCAGACATCGTCCTGATCGCAGAAGGAGAAGAAATCCGCCTCGATCTCGGGGTTGCGCACCAGTGAGAGGAAGTTCTGTGCAAAGCCGATTTGAGGCCCTTGAAGCAAGCGCACCCGATCCGAACCCAGGCGTTGCTGAAACCGCTTGAGGATGGTCAGCGTGGAATCCGAGGATCCGTCGTCCGAGACGTAAAGCGTCCACTGGCGATGAGTCTGTTGAGCAATCGAGCTTAGTTGCTCTTCGAGAAAGCGCGCACCATTATAGGTGGTGAGCAGGATTGCCACATGGAGGCCAGCCTCACCTACGGGCAGGGCGCTCGGCGGACTGACATTGGTAAAACTCATTAAGGGAAGCTACCTCGCGAACATCCGTGTTGTTAGTCATAGGCGATGCATTGCCCCGATCGTATCGACACCGCACCGGGCATCGATACATACGCCTTGCAGACTAGGTCTATTCCTAGCTGTCGGACCATCGAAAGTTTTTAGTACCATCTTTGGCAATACACAGATGCCAGTCTCTGAAGGTGTCGGAGCACCCTGCCAAAGCCCTTTAGCTGAAGGCGGGTATTAGAGGGCGCGTATTCTACAAAAGTTTCTGCACATTGCTGGGCTTTATCGTGCCGCACATAGATATCCGACGGGCGTCACCTGCGACCTTAGTAGCTAGACAGCCGTCTTAGTGTCTGCGCACCTGCCGTGCCTCGCGCCTGGTCGCCGACAACTCACTGTTATGCCGCGTATCGCCAAGCACGGCTTTGAGGTAATACTTGACTATGCGGCCACCGCTGCACATCCCACTAGGCGATGACTACAGCAGGCCGGCCGGTTTGCGCCAGATAGTTGCCGTGCGCTGATGGTCGGCGTGACTATCTATCGTGATCAGCTGGTCGAGCGCCAACGGGCGCCGGTCGTTGCGAACTCGTTCGATGGCCTCTTCACTCCAGAAGGGCTGTAGTTGGCGATGGCCTCGGTGAAACGGCTGGCCAGTGGTGAGTCCAGAATGATCGGCAGCGACGGCCAGACATCCATATCGGGCGCTGCGGATGAGTCATCGCCTCGGGTGGTACAACGATGGATGATGCCTTCCAGTTCGTAGAGCTGCTCTTGGGTCCAGCCAAAACTGAATGCCGGGATCAGCACCTTACCCTTATAGCGCAATGCGCCTTCGACGACCGCTCGTTGCTCGACTAGTAGCCGGGGTGCTGAGCTGGTCGTACCACCGCTGTTTATTGTGCAACCGGCGCATCTGCCGTAGCCCCGCCAAAACGACTCAACACCAGCAGCAACCCGCCGGAGAGGAACAGTGCCGGCAGGCTGGCACCAATTTCCGGCCAGGCGTTTGCCAGCAAATGGTAGACGCCCGCACCGCAGCCCCACGCCAGCAACGTCTCCCAGCGCAACATCGTACTGGCCACCTGCAGCCGGCCGCGCCTCCTGACCAGGTAGTGATCCACCAGCACCACACCAAACAACGGAGCGAACACCGAGCCGATCAGCAGCAGGAAGTTCTGGTACTCCGCCAACGGTGCGAACCAGGCGATCAAGGTACACAGCGCACCAATGGCCAGCGCCAGCCGCTCGACCTTGAACGGCAGCAGCAGGCCAACCGAGACCGCAGCGGAATGGATGTCGGCAAAAGCATTCTCCGACTCGTCCAGCAGGATCAATAGCAGCGGGATCCCCAGGCCAGCACCGGCGAGCGCCAACAGCAGGGCGTTAACCTCACCGCTGTCAGCAAAGGCCAGGGTATAAGCAACACCAAGGCTCATCAGCCAGACGTTACCCACAAAAAAGCCCAGCACGGTGCCGCCGAAAACGCGCCGCGCCGCCTTACCGAAGCGCGAGTAGTCTGCGATCAGCGGAAGCCAGGACAGCGGCATAGCGATGGCAATGTCGAAGCCCAGCGCAAACGGCAGCGAGCCGTCACCCTGACGTGCCCACAGCGCCTGGAGATCGGCCTTGTCGAACAGGTTCCAGGTCAGCCAGACGCAGGCGCCGAGCAGCAACCATATGCCCCATTTGCGCAGAATCTTACGGACGAAGGTCAACGGGCCGGTGATTGCCAGTAGCGTCGCCAGCGCACCGAAGAACAACGTCCAGAGTGCGGGGTTGACCCAACCGCTTTGCTCGCCAAACGCCCGCGCAGACAGCACGCTTGCCGCATCGCGCATGACAATGATCTCGAACGCGCCCCAGCCGACCAGCTGAACCAGATTCAACAAGGCCGGGAGCACCGCGCCGCGGTCGCCCAGGGTGCGCTTCAGATTGGCCATTGAGGACAATCCTGTGTCGCTGCCGATCACCGCAACCGCCCCGAGCAATATCACGCCGACCGCAGTGCCGCTGAGGATCGCCAGCAAGGCGCCGCTCATGCCCAGGCCCGGCGCCAGCAAGGCGCCGAGTTGCAACACCATCAGGCCGACGCCGAGGGAGAACCACAGGGAGAACAGATCACACCCACCGAATACACGGTGCTCAGCGGCGATCATCTGATGCGGGGAATAACGACCTGGAATGTTCACATTGTTTTCTCAGAGAAACCGGTTGCCCGGCACAACCGTGAGCACGATGTTTCGCCTCACGAAAGGAATTTCAGCAGCGATCCGAAGAGCGGATAACGCCGAAGGCTTATCTGCTTCAAATAGAGAGGTACCGATTGGCCGCCGAATCATTTCGGCAGGACCGGTTGGTCGATGGGTGTAAAGGCTCCGCCGTTTCCCACCCTACAGTTGAGCCATGCAGCTGCCCCCCGGCGTGACCGCACCGCGATAAGCGGTTAGGACCAACTCTGCTGTGTCGCAGGGTGGATCACGCTTCATCGATCCACCCTACGACACAGTCACCGGAGTGATGGCGACCCGGCCGCTACACCTGCTTGTAGATCACCGAGCCTTCGTCCTTGAAGCGCGAAGACTGCTCCTTGAAGCCGGCCTCGATCGCTTTTTGCTCATCGGTTAGCCCGTTCTGCGACGCGTATTCGCGTACTTCCTGAGTGATCTTCATCGAGCAAAACTTCGGCCCGCACATGGAGCAGAAATGCGCGACCTTGGCGGAATCCTTCGGCAGGGTCTCGTCATGGAAGGCGCGAGCGGTGTCCGGGTCGAGGCCGAGGTTGAACTGGTCTTCCCAGCGGAATTCGAAGCGCGCCTTACTCAAGGCATTGTCGCGAATCTGCGCGCCCGGATGGCCTTTGGCGAGGTCCGCAGCGTGGGCGGCGATCTTGTAGGTGATGATGCCAGTCTTGACGTCATCCTTGTTCGGCAGGCCGAGGTGCTCCTTCGGCGTGACGTAACAGAGCATGGCGCAACCAAACCAGCCGATCATGGCCGCACCGATGCCCGAGGTGATGTGATCGTACCCGGGCGCGATGTCGGTGGTCAGCGGGCCGAGGGTGTAGAACGGCGCTTCGTCGCAGCATTCCAGCTGCTTGTCCATGTTCTCCTTGATCATCTGCATCGGCACGTGGCCAGGGCCTTCGATCATGCACTGCACGTCGTGCTTCCAGGCGATCTTGGTCAGCTCACCAAGGGTTTCCAGCTCACCGAACTGCGCGGCGTCGTTGGCGTCGGCAATCGAGCCCGGACGCAGGCCGTCACCCAGCGAGAAGCTGACGTCGTAGGCCTTCATGATTTCGCAGATTTCCTCGAAGTGGGTATAGAGGAAATTCTCCTGGTGATGCGCCAGACACCACTTGGCCATGATCGAGCCGCCACGGCTGACGATGCCGGTCACGCGCTTGGCAGTCAGCGGCACATAGCGCAACAGCACACCGGCGTGGATGGTGAAGTAGTCCACGCCCTGCTCGGCTTGCTCGATGAGCGTGTCGCGGAACAGCTCCCAGGTCAGGTCTTCGGCCACGCCGTTAACCTTCTCCAAAGCCTGATAAATCGGCACGGTACCGATCGGAACCGGCGAGTTGCGGATGATCCATTCACGGGTTTCGTGGATGTGCTTGCCGGTCGACAGGTCCATCACGGTGTCCGAACCCCAGCGGATGCCCCAGGTCAGCTTGGCGACTTCTTCTTCAATCGAGGAGCCCAGCGCCGAGTTGCCGATATTGCCGTTGATCTTCACCAGGAAGTTACGGCCAATGATCATCGGCTCCAGCTCGGTGTGGTTGATGTTGGCGGGGATGATCGCGCGGCCGCGGGCCACTTCGTCACGCACGAATTCGGCGGTGATTTCCTTCGGGATCGAAGCCCCGAAGCTCTGCCCGGCATGTTGCTCGGTGAGCAGGCCGGCGGCGCGGGCTTCCTGCAGCTTCATGTTTTCGCGGATGGCGATGTATTCCATCTCGGGCGTGATGATGCCCTGACGCGCGTAATGCATCTGGCTGACGTTCTTGCCCGGCTTGGCGCGGCGCGGATTGCGCACATGGGCGAAGCGCATCTTGGTCAGCTCGGCATCGGCCAGGCGTTGCTGGCCGAACTGCGAGGTCAGGCCGTCGAGCAGTTCGGTATCGCCACGGTCATCGATCCACGCCGAGCGCACGTCGGCCAGGCCTTTACGCACATCGATGGTCACGCTCGGATCGGTGTAGGGACCGGAGGTGTCGTAGACCAGCACCGGCGCGTTGATCTCACCGCCGAAATCCGTGGGCGTGACATCAAGACTGATTTCGCGCATCGGCACGCGGATGTCGGGGCGCGAACCCTGCACATAGATTTTCTGCGAACGCGGGAAAGGCTGGATCGACCCTTGGTCGACCTGGGCTGATTCACTCAGGTTTTGTTGTTCTGCACGCATCAGGCTGGCTCCTCGAAAGTTGTCGGGGCGAACCTGAAAAACACGGCGGATAAAGGGCATCGGGCGCGCCGGAACTGGCGCCGAGAGAGCTTGCCGAAAGACTGGCGAGCACATCTTGTTCCCTACGCAGGCCTTAACCTGATCAGGTTCAACGGGATCCGGAACTTTCCGATCTCAGCCTTCGCTTCAAGGCACCCCGACAAGAACGGAGCCGAGTCTAATCAAGACTGACCGGGAATACCATGCCGATGGCAAGCGCCGCGACCGTCGGGTCACATCCCTCCCCGCCCACCCTGCTGCCTGATCGCCTCCAACA
>Ga0208645_1000915_pt1 | contig 29021 bp, 42 predicted proteins | sample VirMetDEL_Sep_01_FD_184519 | JGI IMG/M metagenome (GOLD analysis project Ga0208645, IMG submission 184519) | Aqueous microbial communities from the Delaware River and Bay under freshwater to marine salinity gradient to study organic matter... | ecosystem: Environmental > Aquatic > Marine >... | reverse complement strand
CATTACAAATTTTTTTACCCTAGTAAAAAATACCAAAACAAATAATGTTTTTATATTGTTATAATGCTAAACTCGATAGAGTAGTTGACGGAGACACCATAGATGCTATGGTAGATTTAGGATTTAGCACTTGGAAACACGTTAGAATTAGACTAAACGGAATAGATGCTTATGAATCCAGAACTAAAGATTTAGAGGAAAAAGAAAAAGGATTAAAAGCAAAAGCTAGAGTAGAAGAATTATTAGCTTCAACTAATGGTAATTTTATTCTATATTCTAAAGGAGTAGGAAAATATGGTAGGTGTTTAGGCGAAATAAAAATAAAACGTAGCATACACGATACTGTCAATTTAAACGAATTACTCATTAATGAAGGTTTAGCAGTCCCTTATGAGGGAGGTGCAAGATAAATTTGGAAACTTGAACCTTTGTATGTATATTTAATACATGCATTCAATTGAGGTTATCGAAAAGAATTTGTCAAAGCTCCAAAAGCTGAATTATAATCAATTTTTCTGGTGGCGTCGCTGGACTCGTATGGGCAAAGCGCTCCACAAATACTCTCCATTGCTCGACAAAATCGAAAATGGTGATTACAATGATAGTCCATACCGTTGGCAAATTTATTATTGTGATTGGGAAATTGATCAAAAAGCAAAACAATTTACTGACCGCCGTGAATGGGCTACTGAAACCGCTGTTGATCGTACCCGCAGACGCCGTTTGCGTGAAGACCATGAAAAGTATGAAAAGGAAAATCTCGAACAATTGCAACGTGATTTTCTCAACACATTCAAAATGACTCGAGAAGATTACCAAAATGAGTTACTTGAATTTGATGGTACATTAAAGCAGTTTTATATTCATTGTCAATCAAAATATCAACAACTTAATAGGGTAAACAAACCACGTCGTGGTCGTCCACCTAAAATAAAAATAGATAATCCTGACTCTCCATTCTAATGAAAGTATCACACGAAGTACCTATAGCATATTTAGAATCTAGTATTGAATACAATGACTACGACTATCTTCTTCCCCATTTATATGATGAGTATGAGGGGTATAGAGAATTTTTCAATACAAATAAGGATAGATATGTTATAATGGATAATTCCCTTCATGAGTTAGGTGTACCTTACTCAAAAGGCAGAATGATTTCTATTATTGAAGATATTCAACCCAACGAATTTATAGTACCAGATGCTTGGGAAGACTCTATTAAATCAATGCGTAATGCTAAGGAATGGAGTTTCATTGAGTTACCAGAAAATGTAACTAAAGTTGCTGTTGTACAAGGTAAATCGTTTAGTGAGGTAGTAAAGTGTTATCAAACGTATAAATTCCTAGGTTACAAGAAGATCGCGTTCTCATATGGAGCTAGCTATTACAACGATATATTCCCGCATCCTAATAAAGACATTGGTAAAGCATTAGGACGTCAATTGGTAATCAGTAAAATGATTGATATGGGACTTATAGGAAATTCTGATAGAATTCACCTTTTAGGTTGCTCCCTACCACAGGAATTTTTATATTATAAAGATATAAAGCAAATTGAAAGTATTGATACATCTAATCCTATTATGGCAGCATTTGATGGAACAAGTTATGCAAACTGGGGATTAGATAGTAAACCAAAAACTAAAATTGACGAAGTTATAAACTCAGAATTTGATTCTGACGTATTCAATACAATAAAACATAATACAACATTTTTTAAATACATAAATAATATTACATGAAACAAGCAGTATTGTCACTAAGTGGAGGTATGGACAGCTCCACATTGTTGCTTCATCTACTCGCCAATGGCTATGAAGTGACAGCACTGTCTTTTGACTACGGGCAGAAACACAGAGTAGAACTTGAACGAGCCCAAGCATTAGTAGATTATATTAATAATAATCCTAGCAGAGTATTCCATCACGACCATATCCCAGGTGGTTTTGAGGAAAAATATCCCAAAGTAAAATATGGAGTAATTAAACTTGATGGTTTGGCCCCTATGCTTAATAGTGCTCTTGTAGAGGGTGGTGATGAAGTACCTGAAGGTCACTATGAACAAGAGAATATGAAAGAAACGGTTGTTCCTAACCGTAATAAAATCTTCTCATCAATTATTCAAGCAGTAGCACTTTCAGTTGCTAATGAAAAAAATACAGAAGTATTCATCTCTTTAGGAATCCATGGGGGTGACCATGCTATCTACCCAGATTGTAGACAAGAGTTTCGTGACATCGATCACCAAGCCTTTATTGAAGGTAATTGGGATGCTGAGCGCGTTAAATTCTATACCCCTTATTTGGAAGGTGATAAGTATCACATTCTTCGTGATGGGTGGAGCTGTTGCCGAAAATTAAATCTTGATTTTGATGAAGTTTATAGAAATACAAACACATCATATAAACCTATCCAAATTGCCAACAAATGGTATAGCGATTACAAATCGGCCTCTTCAGTAGAACGAGTTGAAGCATTTCTTAAATTAGGACGCCCCGACCCTGTTGAATATGCTGATGAAAACGGAATTGCTAATTGGGAAACAGTACGAACCCATGTTGAACAAGTATTAGAATCAGTATAATGTATATTTCAACAAAATTATTTGACGGATTTAGTTGTGTGTTTCGTCAATGGAAAGCAGAAGGCACACACTGCCGATTTCTTCATGGTTATGGAGTAAGTTTTAGAGTATGGTTCCAAGGTGAATTAGACGAACGTAATTGGGTTTGGGATTTTGGAGGTATGAAACGAGCTAAAACTCAAATTGATGGTATGAATCCTAAAGATTGGATGAACTGGATGTTTGACCACACTTTGATTATAGCTGAAGATGACCCTATGCTAGAATCATTTAAACGAATGGATGAAGCAGGTGTAGCCCAAGTACGAATTGTACCTGCTACAGGAGCAGAACGTTTTGCTCGATTTGTATTTGAAAAAATTGATTCATTTGTAAAAGAGGAAACAGAAGGACGAGTTAAAGTATTAAAAGTAGAGTTTATGGAGCATGGAAAAAATAGTGCTATATTTACTCGTGAAATGCCTGATAAATGAACAAAAGAATAGAAGATTATAATAAAGTACTCCCAGTACTAGAAGTATATAGGTGTGTCCAAAGTGAGGGTTCTCGCTTTGGACGCCCTACTATAGCAATTAGAACTACAGGATGTACTCATCGTTGTTGGTTTGGTGAAGGTGGGTGGTGCGACAGCTGGTATACTTCAATCCACCCTGAAAAAGGTACATTTACATTCAATGACATAATTGATATTTATGATAAGAACCCACAGGTGAAGGAAATGATGTTAACCGGTGGAAGCCCGAGTATGCATGCGGCACTAGTAAACGAATTAACACATTTTGCTGATGAACGAGGAATTCTTATCACAATCGAAACAGAAGGATCACATTTTGTACCGACCGATCATCCTATTGGTCTCATATCTCTTAGTCCTAAGTTTTCTAATTCCCGTCCTCGTGTGGGTATTACTACTCCCGGTGGTAAAGTGGTTGATGAAAAATTTGTCGCGCAGCACGAAAAGTTTAGACTCAATTATGAGGCTATAGAAAAAATGCTTCAGTACCATGATGATTATCATTACAAACCAGTATGGGATGGTACTGAGGAAAACCTAGCTGAAATTGAGGCATTTAGAGTTAAAATGGGTATTCCTAAAGATAAAACTTTTGTAATGCCCGCGGGTGATTCTAGGGAAACACTTATTGAAATGTATCCTAAGGTGTTTGAAATGGTAGCTGAACATGGTTATAACATGACTGGCCGTGATCATATAATTGCCTATGACCAGGCACGTGAAGTGTAAATACAACAACATATTAAACTTTAAAAGGGGACGCATCATCGCGTCCCTTTTTATATTTATAATCACAACTAGGTTATCACCAAAGGTTTTTATAAAGGTAAACTTTTAATAAAAACTTAATGAAATATTTCTACTCACTAATTTTTCTGCTTTTTAGCTTAGTGGGGATGGCTCAGTGTGATGTTTATATTGTCCCTGGATCTTCCATAGCGTATGACCACAACCCAGGGATTTCTTTTGGTTTTGAAATTCAAAATGATAGTGATGTACCCTATATTGGGGGTACACTAGGGGTGAATTTTCTTCTATGTAGTGAAGATAATATGTGGGATTTTGGGTTTAATGGATTTGGAACAATCCTACCTGGAGAAAGTAAATACATTGGAACCCCAATATTTGATATTCCTTTACCAGAAAATGCACAAGATTGGTATTGTTATAACGATCCCGATAATCCTGATAATTATTTCCCATGGTATTTGTACTTAGATGGTGTGGAAGGGTATGATACTGATGGTAACCCAAATAATGGATATGAAGTTTATTGTTGGGATGCTGTTACGGATCCTACACAACCTAATGGATATTTTAATAACCCCTTAAGTCAAGGATGTGATAATCCTGATGGGGATATTTTTTGTAACGATGGATGTAACGTTGAAGTAGTAAGTTTTGATTTAGAAACCGCAGAATTAACTATTATCCCTTATTCTACTTATTGTCCTAATCTTAACTCACCTATTTTTGAAAACCAGTACCCTTTTGATAACCCCTATATTTTTGGTTTTCAATTAAATTTTAATTGGGGTTTAAGTGAGATAAACATTTCTATAGGAAATCAAAACATATATAAATCTAATGAACCTGTAGTAGTAGATTTAAGTGTACTTTTAGGTAATCTTACCTATCAAAATATGATAGAAGATATAAATAACGAAGAATTTTGTGATTTAACATTTACTATATACAACATAAATAATTCAGGAGGTCAAGTATGGCAAGCTCCTGACAACCAATCTATTGAATTAATTAATTTATGTTCTGTAGTTGAAGAAGTAGATTTATCATTAGATACAATGACTTATACTATAGGATGTGAATTTGGACCCCCTAATTGGGACGACCCCACTCCTTATTGGATTCCTGAATTACAATTAACTAACCAAGGAGATGTTCCTATTACTGAATGGTGTGTAAAATTTCAAGTATTAGGTCAAAGTAATGATACTGTATGTTTTAATAACATTACAATATTACCTGGTGAAACTTATATACAAGATTGGCCTAATATATATGATTGGGATGTTACTGTGAGTATCCACATACTACATGTTAATGGTGAAAGTAGTAACTCTTGGTATGAGTGGGGTTTTGATGATGCTATATCAAATAATTCACAAGTATATGGTGTTTTATACGATGATCAATGTGAACCTGTTGAAATTCCTGGTTGTACTATAGAACAAGCATGCAATTACAACCCAGAAGCAACAGTAAACGATAATAGTTGTGATTTTGAATCGTGTGCTGGCTGTATGGACCCTGAAGCTTCTAACTATGATCCTGAAGCTACTATAGATACCCCTGGAGAATGTGAATATGATATTTTAGGATGCACTGATGAAACAGCATTTAATTATAACCCCCTTGCTACAGTAGACGATGGTAGTTGCATACCTGTAATTGTAGGTTGTATGATACTTGAAGCATTAAATTATAACCCTGATGCTAATACCACTTGTGTTCCTGTAGATGAATGTTGTGTCCTTCCTATAGAGGGTTGTACTGACCCTGAAGCTTACAACTACAACCCAGAAGCTAACGTAGATAATGGCTCATGTAAATACGACGTTTATGGATGTACAGATCCCGATGCCTTGAATTATAATCCAGAAGCTACAATTGATGATGGTAGTTGTATTTATGAAGATAATTGCGCGGGTGTATTTGCTCCCAATACTTTTACTCCTAATAATGATGGTGTAAATGATATATGGACTTTAGTAACAGATCCTTCATGCTGGTTAGAGTGGCAAATTTCAATTTACAATAGGTGGGGTCAACTAGTATGGGAATCAAACATACCAGGAGAAGTATGGGTTGGTTCTTATTCTAAAGGAAATTATTATATAGCAGATGGAGTTTATGTTTATACTGTTAAAGGGGTGGGATATAACCCTACAAATACTTTCCAAAAATCAGGATACATAACAATTTTTAGGTAAACTTGGATATTTAATAAATAGGTTATATGTTTATATAAAATTTATTAAAACCAAATGAAAGTTACTTTACTAAATGTTACTCCAAACGCTGAAGACCACATTGTGGAGGTTGCACGTGTATCTAGTTCACGTAAGAATAAGAAAGATAAACCAGAAGGCCTTTTATCATACTTGGTACGTCACAAGCACTGGTCACCGTTTGAGCACGGGCACGCGACCTTCGAGATTGAAACTTCCAAAGCCATCGGAATCCAACTTATCCGTCACCGTTCCTTTTCTTTTCAAGAGTTTAGCCAACGATATCAAGATGTTAATCGTTTGGACACTATATTTGAACCCATCGAATTACGCTCGCAATGTGAAGACAACAGACAAAGCTCAGTTAAAGTAATTGATCCTAAAATTCCTGTTGAAGGAGGTTCATTACTTGCTAATGATATGGTCAATACTTTTTTAAGTAGTGCTCATAAACTTTATAATCAGCTTTTAAAAGCAGGTGTAGCACGTGAACAAGCTCGTATGGTTCTCCCACTTGCTACTACTACTAAAATCCATATGACTGGAAGTATTCGTAGCTGGATTCATTTTCTTGAATTACGAGATGATGAACATGCACAAAAAGAAATTCAAATGATTGCAAAAGAAATTAAAAAACATTTTGTAAAACAATTTCCAATTATTTCAAAAGCATTAGAATATGAAACTAAGTAAAAATTTATCACTTAGTGAGGTAACATACTCACAAACAGCTTTACGTAGAGATATTGATAATACCCCTACTGAAAAACATATTGAAAATTTAAAATATGTTGCTGAAAAAATATTCCAACCAATTAGAGAATATTTTAAAGTCCCTATCTACGTCTCTAGTGGATACAGAGGTGAAGAATTAAACACAGCTATTGGCGGCTCTAAAACCAGTTTTCATCGTTTTGGAATGGCACTTGATTTAGACCAAGATGGTAGAAATAAAGGAGTATCTAATTGTGATGTATTTTATTATATTAAAGATAATTTACCATTTACAGAATTAATCTGGGAATTTGGAGACGAATATGAACCAAATTGGGTGCATGTAGCAATCGCCCCAGGTAGAGAAGAAGAGAAAAAAATAAAAATTGCCCAAAGAATAAATGGCAAAACCCAATATAAACTTTGGGATAGAGATTAAAATAACTTTAATACAATTAACCAAGTTATACACAAAAACCAAATTATATGAAAAATTTATTTTTAACCCTTACATTAGCTTTAGGTATGGCCCTTACAGCCAATGCTCAAAATGCTCAAGGAGATTGGTACTTAGGTACCGGTGATATCTCTGGTACATCTTGGACTGATTTAGCTTTAACCCCTAGTGTTGGATACGCTTTTAGTGACGACATTATGATGGGTTTATCGTTAAACCAAGGAACTACTGTTGATTCTACAGGTACTACTGTAGCAGGAGACATGAACATAGACATCCATGCTCGTTATTTCTTTACTAATTTCTATGGTTATGCTGAAACTCAGAATTTAACTAGTGATTTTGGTTTGAACGTGGGTGTAGGTAAATTATTTACCACCGAAAGAAATTTGTATTTAGACCCTCAAGTGGTATTTAATACAGTAACTAGAACTACAAACTTAAGAATTGGCTTCGGCTTAAAATTCTAAAAACCTTTAAGAGTTAATTGTATTAAAAATTTAGAGGTAGCTACTCCCTTAATTGGGAGTAGCTATTTTTTTATAGTATGTTTAATAATATGGAACTTATAACAACACATCCCGTAAAAAAATCTGATTTAGGATTTCATAAAAATTTATTTGGAGGAAAATTGCTAGCGTGGATTGATGCAGCAGGAGCAGCATTTGCTGCTCAAGTGTGTGATACTCCTAGAATGGTAACTATTGCTATAGATAAATGTGTATTTAAAAAACCCGCTAGAGAAGGACAAATGCTTAAAATTTATGGTAAAGTAGCTGAAACGGGTAGTACTTCAATTACTTTAACATTAGAAGCAAGAGCTCATAATGTTTACACAGGACAACAATCTGTAGTTTTAAGTACAAATATAAAATTTGTTCGCATAGATGAAGAAGGAAACCCCATCCCTCTTTCAGAAAGAGTTAAAACTAAACTTGATAATGGGTGGAAAACTCATTAAATTTACAACATGGAAAAAGCTATAACTGAAAAAGAGCTAGATATTCAAATTAAAATTCTAGCTAAAAAAATAAATGATGAACATAGAAATGACCCAACACCTGTAGTACTTGTTTGTATTCTAAATGGTGGATTTATGTTCTTTAGTGATTTAGTAAAACAAATTAATATTCCTATTGAAATTGATTTTATTCGTTGTAAATCATATTTAGGTAGAAAACAAGGGGATCTAGTGGTTACTAAAGATTTAGAAACCAAAATTAAAGGCAAACACGTCTACCTTGTAGACGATATTTTAGATTCAGGTAATACTATGAAAGCCGTTACTAAATTCCTCTCAGTTAAAGAACCTAAATCAGTTACACCTGTTGTAACAATTTATAAGGAAAGCGGGGATTTTGATAAAGTTTTTTATATCTTATATCAACCAACAGATTCGATGTTTGATCCTTGGTACATAGGATATGGCATGGATGATGAAAATGGACATAACAGAAATTTAGGAACAATTTATACAATTTAAATGGAAAATAAACGTAGAAAACAGTACACTGATATCGAATGTGTATCTGAAGGTTTTGCTAATGGAGTTGCAAGTGGATTCCCTTTGAGTGAGGATGATAAATCTCAAATGGTTGAAGAAGCTACTGAAGCTTTTGGTAAATTTTTAGATGCTTTAAAATGTGATTGGAGAAATGACCCAAATTCAATGGAAACCCCACGCCGAGTGGCTAAAGCTTATGTTCATGACCTTTGGAAAGGTCGTTATGACAACTTCACAGAAATTACTTCATTCCCTAGTGATGGGTACGATGGGGTTATTATTGAGCGTAATATTCCTCTTACTAGTATGTGTTCTCACCATCACCAAACTATTAGGGGGGTCGTCCATATTGGATATATTGCTGGTGAAGACGGAAGAGTCATTGGCTTATCTAAACTCAACAGGATTGTCGAACACTTTGGTCGACGAGGAGCAATCCAAGAACAATTAACCTCAGCTATTCATCAAGCAGTAGATAAAGTATGTGAAGGTAATTTAGGAGTTATTGTTACAGTAGTTGCTACACATAATTGTGTAAGTTGTAGAGGTATCAAACACGCAGGTGCTGCTATGGTTACTACAAAAGCATCAGGTGCTTTTAGAGATGACACTAATAATGCTCGTAAAGAGTTTTTTGATAGTTTGAAGATTAATAATGGGGGACACCAAATTTAATAATCATGGATAAACCAACAGATATTTATACCCAACCCCAAGGGACACCACATTATGATCCCTACCAGTTAGAAATGTTTACAGATATGAAGGTTAACTTACCAGTTCCATTCGTGAGTGAAGTAGAAGAGTTTAATGACTTAATGAACAAACCTAACAATTATGAGCCGACAATACCCGAAAAGAAAGAATGGGAGTTTGTATACAACTTCGTCTTGGAAGAACTTGAGGAGTATAGAGAAGCATGTGAACGAGGTGACATCGTTGAGGTTTTGGATGCTTTGTGTGATATTACTTATGTGTCCTTGGGGAATGGAGCTATGTTACACGGTCTTAAGGATAAAGTTTGGCCAGCCTATCAAGAGGTCCAAGCATCAAATTTATCAAAAGCTTGTTCAACTGAGGAAGAAGCCAAAGCGACTGTCGAACAACGCTCCAAGGAACAAGGTACGCCCTGTCACTATGAAAAAGTTGGTGATAAATACATTGTTTACAGATCGCATGACAGAAAAGTGATGAAAAATATTAATTATTTCCGTCCTGACCTTAAACAATTTTTTACTGAAAATGAATTAAAAAATGTCTGATGGGTTAACAGAAGCTCTTAGAGGCACTTATTTTAACAAAAACATGAAAAATATAGAACAAATGCCAGATCAAAAATGGCATCGTAGGATTTCATTTTTGAAATCTGGAATTAGAATAGTGGGTTATATATTTATACCCCTCAATTTAATAACTGCTACTACTTTACTTATTGTAAGTGAAGCTGTAGGTATAATCGAAGAATTAGTATGATTTTTGGTGTGTTCCTTGAGTTTGCACATATGTATAATCATGGAACACACCAAAATATATTACTTACATAACGGAGACAATAAACCCTTTTATATTGGTAAATCAAGAAAACCACATTTTAGATTTTATAATCATAAACAAACTTATGGTCATAACATTGAAATGGTTATCATAAGTGAAGTTAAAAACTGGAAACGTTGGGAAAAATATTATATTAAAAAATACAAAGATTTAGGATATAATTTACTAAATAAAAATGAAGGGGGAGGAGGACCGGATTGCATGTCACAACAAACTAAAAATAAAATCTTTACACCTTCTAGAAATAAAAAAATATCACAATCACGAACTGGAATTTCTATGGCAAATAAAGGAAAACCTTTTAGCAAGGAACATAAACAAAAAATTAAAGAAACTAGAAATTTCCTTAAAGAAAGACCTGTAACATGGCTTGACCAACCAGTTCTCCAATATGATCTAGATAAAAACTTAATTAAAGAATTTAAATCACAAAAAGAAGCTCAAATATATATGAACAAACCTAATAGTGATGGTATTGGTGCCTGTTGTAGAGGTAATCAAAAAACTGCTTATGGTTATATTTGGGAATTTAAAACTAAAAACTAAACAAATGAAAAAATTTTTATACTTCTCAGCCCGTTGGTGTCAACCTTGTCGAATGTTAGGTCCCGTAATGGAAGAACTGAATAATGAAGGTTATTCTGTACAAAAAATTGACGTAGATGCAAATCCCGAAATTTCCCAACAATTTGGAATTCGTAACATCCCAACAGTAATTCTCACAGTTGATGGTGCTGAAGTTGGGAGGAAAGTAGGAAATGCATCTAAGGCGATGTATCTTGATATGTATAATCAAAACTAATGCTTAAGAAGCTACAAGAAAGAATATTTCCTTTTATTATAGCCTTAAGTGCCCTATCAGTTTCGGCATCAGCAGCATTTTATTCAGTTACAGGATTGAGTAAATTGTTTGCTGGTGCTTCAACTGAGGTACTTATAATGGCGGGTTCATTGGAAATTTCTAAACTTGTAATAGCTTCTTTACTTTATCAATATTGGGATTCTATAAATAAAGTACTTAGAACCTATCTAAGTATAGCATGTATAGTTCTTGTACTAATAACTTCAGCTGGTATTTATGGTTTTTTATCTGCTGCTTACCAAGAAACAGCAGCATTAGCAGGAAATGTTGATTCTCAAATTGCTCTTATAGAGACTAAAAGAGACAACGTAAAAGAACAACTTGTTGTATACAATGAAGAAAAAACCTCTATTAATAGTGCCGTGGCTTCATTGCGAGATGGCTTATCTAACAATGTAATACAGTATAAGGACCCTGAAACTGGCGAAATAATAACAACCACTTCAAGTTCAACTCGTAGAGCATTAGAAAAACAGTTAGACCAAGCAATTGAACGTCAAACTGAAATTAACACTAGAGTAGATAACTTAAACCAACAACTATTTGAATATGAAACTGAAATAGTAGAAGTTCAAACAAATAGTGAAATTGGAAGTGAATTAGGCCCACTCAAATACCTATCAGGTTTAACTGGTTTAGGTATGGATAAAATAATAAATTATCTTCTTTTAGTAATAATTTTTGTTTTTGATCCTTTGGCCATATCTTTAGTAGTAGCTGCTAACTTTGCGTTTGCTAAGTTACGTCCCGAAGTTAAAGAAGAAGTTAAAGTAGTAGAAAAAATAGTTGAAGTACCTGTAGAAAAAATAATTGAGGTAGAAAAAATAGTAGAAGTTGAAAAACCTTTAGAAGTGTATGGTGAAGCACCACCCCCTCAAAAAAAAAGCAAACCCCCGGGTCTGACAAAACCTCAACTTTAACAATAACCTATAATTAAAAAAGTTTTGTTTAAAAAATGTTACGCTGAATATGCTGGTAAAAACCAGTATAAGATACACTTATGGGAAGAGTCAGGTTACTCAATAGTTCCTTACCGAGTTCCTGCTTATATAGAATGTTCTGAACGTGAAGCAGAATATCAAGGACTAAAAGGTGAGTGGTTAAAGAAAACCTATGATTGGGATAAAGATAATCCTAGACTCCACTTTCATGATATGCCTGCATATCAAAAGTTTCTTATTGAAAAATATGGCACTGATGATAGTGTATCTAAGGGACACCGTGAAGTATTTTTTGATATTGAGATTGAAATGGGGGGAGCCCTTACTGAAGAATACATTCAAGAAGCCCCTAAACCAGTAACTTCAATTGCCTGGTATGATAAAACACCTGATGAGTGGGTTATTCTTATTTTAGATAAAAAAGGACAAATTAAACATACTAAAGGACATAAAGAAATTATTCCTTGTGCTACTGAAGAAGAGTTATTAGGTAAGTTTATTGAAAAATTTAGAGAAATAAATCCTGATATTCTTGTAGGGTGGAATAGTGATTACTTTGATATTCCTTATTTATATTTTAGAATCAGTAGAGTATTAGGAGAAGAATTTGCTAATGCTTTATCTCCTATAGACGTTGTGCGTGATGAAAGTGCTTGGAATCGCAATGGGTGGTTAAACATTGCTGGGGTTGAATCACTAGATTATATGAAATTACATAAAAAGTTTAGTTTCCGTGATGAACCTTCTATGCGATTAGATGCTATTGGGGAAAAGTATGTTGACTTAGGTAAAATTGAATATGATGGGAACCTAGACCGCTTATTTGAAGATGATATCCAAAAGTTTATCAAATACAATTTTCGAGACGTAGAAATTCTTAAAGCACTAGACGAAAAATTTGAGTACATTGGTTTGGTAAAAAACCTATCCCATAAAGGAAAACACAATTATGGTGAAGTTTATGCTAACACCAAAACCCAAGACGGAGCAATTTCAGCTTATTTATTAAGCCAAAATATTGTACCACCTTCTAGAGATAGAAACCCAATTTATAAAAAAGGGTATGCTGGTGGTTATTTGTTTTGTCCTCAAGCAGGACTTTATAAATATATGTTTGATGAGGATTTGACCTCACTATATCCTTCTATTATTATGTCCTTAAACATAGGTAAAGAAACACTTATGGCTCGTATTATAGATAGTGATGATAGAAATAATCGTTTAGGATTAAATGATCTAAAAGAACGTAACGGGGACGAAGAATTATTAATTGAAAACCCAGAGCGTAAACAAACTTATATTAAAGTAAGTAAACTTATTGAATTTATAGAAAACAATAACTTTGCCATTTCAGCAAATGGTGTTATATTCCGTACTGATAAACGTTCAGTACTAGCTACTATTTTGGATAAGTGGTTTGATGAACGAGTAAAATATAAAGGTTATATGAAAAAAGCATATAAAGCAGGGGATACTAAGAAGGGTGAATTTTGGCATCAGCGTCAACATACCCTTAAAATTTTGTTGAATTCACTCTATGGCGCCTTAGCCTTAGGAAGCTTCAGGTACGGTAATGTAGTTTTAAGCGAAGCTATAACCTTATCTGGTCAGCGCATCATTCAAGAGAGTGCATTATGTGCTAATCGTCATATGAATCGTGTAATTAGAAATGAAGTAAAATTATGAAATTAACCCCACAATCAATTAGAAATAACGTAAAAATTACTTGGAATGGAGAACCTATCTCTAAACAAGAAATTATAGATATGAGTGCTCTTTGGAATGAAAAACAAATTGTTTATTTTAAAAAAATGGTTAAACAAGGAGGCACTGTTAAAATAGATAACAACAAATTTAAAATTACTGTTGATGAACCTGTTTTAACTTCACGAGGAACTAAAGATGGGGGTATTATTCAAATTCCTGACCCTGACGCTAGATTCTAATGAAGCATTTAGAAGATACTCCTTGGTGGATTTGTGATGAAGGTGATTATAATTTCTGTGCTTACGTAGACACAGATTCTAATTACTTTAATGCTGAACCTCTACTTAAACATTTATATCCTAACTTTGAGGAAATGAATGATGAGGAAAAGGATGATGTTTTAGAACAAGTAGCACTTAAATACCAAGATATTATTACAGCTGATTATGATAGATTAGCACGTGATTGTTTTAATGTCTCCGAACATAGACTTGAGATGAAAACTGAATGTGTTATCCGCTCAGCATATTTTAGAGCTACTCGTAGATATGCTCAATGGATTACTAAACAGGAAGGTATTGCTAAAGAATCACTTGATATTAAAGGACTTGAATTTAGAAAAGCTAATTTTCCTCCTGTATTTGGAAAGTTTTTTAATGACATCCTTGAAATGATTTTGAAGGGTGCTGAACAAAAAGAAATTGATGATTTAATTCTTAAGTTTAGGGATAAAATTATGTCTAAAGATACAGACATCACTTTATTGGGTAACCCCACCTCAGTTAAAACTTTAAATGAGTATGTAGGGCGTAAACCTCGAGCAGGGGAAGTAATGACTGAAATTAAAAAAGGTGCTCCTGTAAATGTTAAAGCAGCTATTGTATACAATGATTTGCTTAACTTTTGGGGTATTAAGGAACACAGTAGGATAGTACAAGGTGATAAAATCAAATGGGTTTATTTAATTGATAATCCTTATAAAATTGAAGTAATTGGCTTCCTTAGCTTTGATTTACCAGATAAAATGCGTACATTTCTAAATGACTATGCAGATAGAAAAAAATCATTTGAAACCATTCTACAATCAAAATTAGAAAATTTTTACTCAGATCTTGATTGGACTCTCAACTTGAACCCAAATATTAATAAATTCTTTAGCTTCTAATGATAGCAAAAAATACACTTCAATCAATTATCTCTAAGTATTACCTTGGAGGTAAAGTAGAATCCGTCAAATGGAAAGTTAAAGACGGAAAACTAGATATTGACTTTATGGCACCTACTAAGGATATGATTGGTAGGTTATCATGTGATAAATTCCCTATGGTAAATGAAGGTGAAATGGCTATTTTTAATACAACACAACTTAATAGGTTGTTAAATGTATTAGCTGGTGATTTGATGCTTGATGCTTCTAAAACTAATAAAGTATTAACCAAACTAACCATCCAGGATAATAATGCTTCTATTAATTATTCACTTGCTGATCCCCTTATGATTCAAAAAGTAGGTGAAGTAGATGAAAATATGGAATGGAAAGTACAAGCAATACTTGAAAACGAAGATTTTCATACGTTTGTTAGAGCAGCGTCTGCAATCCAAGGAAATGAAATAGTAACACTAGCTGCTACTAGAGACACAATTGATACCCCTGTTATTAAATTTGTATTTGGGGAGCGAATGGAGTTTTCAAATAAAGTAGAATTTTATGTAAACGCTAAATTTGGAGATGATGTTAGAGAAGACAATAAAATTCCTTTTAATAGTGAAATGCTTAGAGAAATCTTTAATGCCAATAAAACATCGGACGAATGTCATTTGAGTTTTGTAGATGATGGTTTACTCCGTCTTACATTTGTAGCAGAAGAAGAAGGTATAAGCACTACATATTTTGTTGTAAGAAAAGCTGATTACTAATTTGGGATCAAGGAATTTCTTTTGTATATTTATGGAAAACAAGGGCATACTTTAGGGCGCCTTAGTTATAAAATTTATTAACCCGAGTAGCTTAGGCACTCACAAACTAAAATGATATGAGTACATTATTTAATGAACACACCCCATTCGATATTCTATATCGAAACTTTTTTAAAGCAGACGAAGCATTTGCTCCTGCACTAAATTCAAAACAACCCCATCCTTTAGATATCTATTATGACGAAGACGGTCTCTACTTTGAGATTGCTTGTACTGGATTAACTAAAGATGATGTTCAACTAAAAATAGAAGGAGATCTTTTAAATATCTCCTATGACAAACCAGAAAGTGATCAACCTAGAGATTATTCAGGTTACATTTATCATGGTTTAAGTAAAAAGTCATTTAGTTTAGGATATAAAATTGCTCCTAAATTTGACTTATCTAAAATTGAAGCAGAAATGCTCAATGGATTGTTAAAAATTTACATTCCACTAACGAAGGAATCAAAGCCAAAATCAATTAAAATTAAGTGATTTAAATTTGGCGCCCTAAAGAACCCTTCGTATATTCACCCCGAAATAAAAATTAACAAGTTATGGAATACATCAAAGACCCACTTCTGGGAGACTATTATTTAGTAGTTGATGAGTATAATTACTCAGTTTACAAAACCATTATGCCTGATAGTGGAAAACCTTATGATTCATGCATTGGGCATTTTGGTCGACTTGGAGGTGCACTCCAAAAAATTGCTGACAATTCTATGAAAGGAAGGTCTTATGATAGTATTAAACAATATATCAGTGAATATGAATCAATTTTAAATAAATTTCAAGAAAAATTTTTGTAATGGTAAAAGCATTATTTAACGCAGTAATTATTAAACCTATTGAAGAGGAAGAAAGTGTTCATGGTAACATTGTAGTTCCTGATATGGGTAAAGACAAAAACCTTAAAGGTGAAGTGGTCTCTGTAGGACCAGGATATTATACCCAAATGGGAAATTTTATCGAAACTACAGTAAAAGTAGGAGATATTGTTCTTCTCCCCCAAATGGGTCCTAGTAAAATGGATTATAATGGGGAAGAATATTATATGATTGAAGAAAATAAAATTTTAGGAGTAATTGAAAAATGAGTAAGATTATTAACTATGGAGATGATTCCCGTAAAAAACTAATTAAGGGAATTAACCAACTTGCTGATGCAGTTGTAACAACTTTGGGACCAAATGGTCGAAACGTTGTAATTCAACAAGATCAAGGTGTACCCCAAAGTACTAAAGATGGTGTAACAGTAGCAAAATCAATTGAACTTGAAGACCAAGTTGAAAATGTAGGAGCACAAATGCTTAAACAAGCAGCTATCAAAACTGCTGATCAAGCAGGTGATGGTACTACTACTTCAACCTTATTGGCACGTGAAATTGTAAATGCTGCTTCACGTTATAGTGATAAGGGACACAATATTGTAGAAATTAAGCGTGGTATTGATAAGTGTGTTAAGGCACATGTAGATTATCTTCGTGATCTTTCCCAAGATATTTCAAGTGAAGATCAACTCCGCCAAGTAGCTACCATTTCAGCTAACAATGATACTGAAGTAGGCGAATTGATTGCTACTGCAATGGAAAAAGTAGGACGTGATGGTATTGTTACTATTGAAGAATCACGTACTGGTGAAACTTATCTTGAAACAGTAGAAGGTTTGCAATTTGATCGTGGTTTTAAATCCCCTTATTTTGTAACGGATAATAACACAATGAGTACAACACTTAAGGATGCTGTTATTTTATTTTATAACGGTCGAATTTCAAGTGTAAAAGATTTGGTACCTTTGCTTGAAAATTTGTCATCACAAGGTAAATCTCTCCTTATTGTTGCTGAAGACATTGATGGTGAAGCACTTGCTACCCTTATTGTTAACAAAATGAGAGGTACACTTAATGTTTGCGCTGTTAAAGCTCCTGATTTTGGTGAACGACGTACTTTGATTATGAATGACATGGCTACACTTACAGGTGGTCAAGTTGTTGATAAAGATAAAGGTATGAAGCTTGATAAATTTGATCTTAATTGGTTGGGTGAGTGCCGTACAGTTACAGTTACTAAAGAATCTACTACTATTGTAGATGGTGCTGGTGATGAAGAAGCAATTGAACAACTTTGTACCTCACTTCAAACCCAAATCGAAAATTCAACTTCACCATTTGAAACAGAACAACTTCAAAAGCGTTTGGCTAAAATGACTGGGGGAGTAGCAGTAGTACACGTTGGTGGTAATACTGAAACAGAAATGCGTGAAAAGAAAGATCGTGTTGATGATGCACTCCAAGCTACTAAAGCAGCTATTGAAGAAGGTATTGTGCCTGGTGGAGGTATTGCTTTGCTCCGTTCAAGTCTAGGAGCATCATGTGAGCCTAGTAATGATGATCAACAATTGGGTTGCAACATTATGAGCCAAGCATTGCGTCGACCATTCCAACAAATCCTTGAAAATGCTGGAGTAGAAAATGTTCACCAAATTGAGTTTAGTGCTACTACAAGTGAAAACCCAAACTCAGGTTATAATATAAAAACAGGTAGGTATGAAGATTTCCTCGAAGCAGGAATTATTGATCCTACTAAGGTTACAAGATGTGCTCTCGAAAATGCTGCTTCGATTGCAGGTACTATTTTATTAACAGAATGTACTGTAGTAAATAAACCCGAAGAAAAATCAGACGAACCCCAACTTGGAGGTATGCCTGGAATGTTTTAAATTTAGGTAATGTCTGAATTCGAAACAGTAGAGCAAAAGCAGTTAATTGCTAAAAGAGTCCCCCCAGGAGATTCTTGGAGGTTAGTGGACGATCCCCAGGGGGTCGTCCACCCTTCCCTTACAGATACTTTAGAAGCATATTTTAAAAAAACACAGTTTAATGCTGCTTTTTATTTGGATCCTATTGGAAGTGCTTTGTATGCAGTTAAACGAACAGAAGTAGAAATTAAACCAGAACCAATCAAAACATTTGATTTTTATGGAGACGGCTATCAATAATAGTTTATGGAATGAAAAATACAGGCCAACTGTATTAGAAAATTACATTGGGAATGAACATCTTAAAGGTACTATAGCTAAGTACATAGAAGAAAATGATATGAATAATATGATTTTCTATGGACCTGCTGGTACTGGAAAGACTACATTAGCAAAATTACTTGTTAATAATCTTAATTGTGATTACCTCTACATTAATGCTAGTGATGAAAGAGGTATTGAAACAATTCGAGATAAAGTATCTGGCTTTGCTAGTACAATGTCGTTTAAACCTCTTAAAGTAGTCATTCTTGATGAAAGCGACTTCTTAACAATTCAGGCACAGGCTTCACTTCGTAATGTTATTGAAACATTTTCTAAGAGTACACGATTTATTTTAACTTGCAACTACGTAGAACGTATTATTGATCCTCTTCAATCACGTTGTCAAGTACTTAAAATTGTACCTCCTAGTAAAGGTGAAGTAGCTAAGCATGTTTTTAAAGTATTATCTAAAGAAAATGTCCAACATAATACTGATGATTTAAAAACAATTGTAAATCAGTACTACCCAGATGTACGTAAAATGCTTAACGTATGTCAAATGAATTCTAGAGATGGTGAGTTAGAATTAGATAAATCTACACTTGTTGCTTCTAATTATATTGATAAAGTAATTGAATTATTGCCTAATAAAAAGTCATTTAAAGACATTAGACAAGTAATTGCCGACTCTAACGTACAGGATTTTGAAGCATTATATAAAGCACTATATGAACGTATAGACGAGTATACATCACGACCCGCAGAAGCAATTATTATTATTGAAGAATACATGTATCATTCAAATTTCCGAATTGACAAAGAAATAAACATCTCAGCATGTATTGCTAAACTACTTGAAATCTCTGGAAAAGTTGTTATATAAAGACCTCATAGAATTTGGAGACAGAAAATTCTTATTGTATCGTACGGTAAGAGAAACAGAAAAAATAGATGCCAACATACTTAAAGAACATTGGCATTGTGACACAGTATTAAAAAGAGACAACTTATATTATTTTTGTAACGAAATTAAAGAAATAGATTATGCAGAAATCTGATATGCAACAAATGCAACAACCCCAAATTAATTTGGAAAAAACCACAATCATCCCTAATGAATCGGGAGGTGAAATTTTTAAACAAGGCTATGTACTTCGTAAAGTATCCCGTTTCATTACAGGAGGTGACGAAGATGCAGTACTCCCCATCCCAGTATTTTATGATGGAGCAACAAATAAGATCTTAGGAGATACTTTACCACCTGAAATTCGAGGTGATTATGATACTATCTGATTGTGACTTTATTTGATTGGTTAAAAGAACTAACAGGTAAAAAACGAAATTGGGACTCCTTTTCCGATAAGGAGAAGGAGTCCTTTAATCCTTATATGGTTAATCGTTTTCTATCTATGCACCAACCTTTTATTGAGTTGGTAAATTATGTACAAACAATTCCCTATACTGAAAAGAAAAAATATTACACAGTATACAAGGAATTACTCCCTAAACAAAATGTTTGGTTAAAATATATTAAATCAAAAATGAAACAACCTACAACTGAATTGGTAGATGCACTTTCTAAAATTTATGAGTGTTCTACTCGAGAAGCAGCTAATGCTGTTATTACTTTAGATAATGAAGATTTAGAAGACATTCTATACAAAGCAGGTTACCAACCTAATGATGTGGCTAAAATGTTTAAATAATGGACAGCATTGTAAAATCAGTTATAGAACAATTCACTACACGAGCAGAGTTTGGTGAAAAAAAGTATGGTGTTAATCTTGATAGAGAAGATTTAAAATTCCATGAATGGGTAACTCATATGAAAGAGGAACTTATGGATGCTATACTTTATTTAGAAAAATTAGAAAAAATACATAATGAAAGACTTTAATCAGGCTTATGTATCTAGTGTTCTTTCACAATATTTTAAAAAAGATTTTTTAAAAAGGTGGGATCTTAAAGAATACACATCCTCCTTAGAACCTGCTGTATTTTTAGGGTTATATACTCCTGAAGATATTGCTTGTTTTAAAAATCATAAATCTTATAAAATTTTATATTTTGGTGGAGGTGATTGTATTTCTTCTCACTTAGAATTAGTAAAAAATACTCCTAATGTAGTGTGTATAGGGTATGGGGGAGATTGGTTATATAAAAAACTTGATGAATATAATATTCCTTATACCCCTACTAGGATTTTATTAAAAGATTATAGTGAATTTAATCCTAGTCCTTTAGGAGAAAATATCTATGTTTATAAAGGAATACATGGAAATAGACCTGATTATTTTAAATGGAATGAGATTGTAGAACCTTTACAATACGTTTTTGGAAAAGACAGAATTATTTTTACAGAATTTACTCCCATAAACGACCTTATAAAAAACTATTATGAAGATTGTTTTATATATGTAAAACCCAACGAAAAAGGAGGGAGTACAGCTATGGTAGAATTAGGTTACATGGGAAGAAAAACTATAACACTAGGTCATTCAAACTTTTCTAACTGTTTAGAATATCAATCTTTAGATGATATAATAAATTTAATAGTTAAAGAATCTAATAAAATAGGTACAACTCAACCCCAAGTAGCTGAAAAATTGAATTCTATGTTTGACCATGAAGGGAAATGGTTAAATATAAACCACTATAATAATTGGAATGTCTAAAAAACCTCAAATACTTAAGGAAATACAAAATAAGGAATTACCTGAGGTAAATTACGCCTACCAAAAAACAATTTCTTATTCACAAATGTCAATGTACAGGAGTTGCCCACACAAGTGGGCACTCCAGTATAAAGAAGGACATTATGATGATTCCCCTTCAATCCACTTTACTTTTGGTACTTCCATGCATGAAGTGATTCAAGACTGGCTCACTGTATTATATGAAGAATCAGGTGCTAAGGCAGATGAAATAAACTTAGAAGAACAATTCCAAGAAAAATTTATCAATCTATACCAAGAATCATACAAAAAGAATAACAATACCCACTATTCATCACCAGAAGAATTAAGGGAATTTTTTGAAGATGGAGTAGCAATACTTGATTTTATTAAGAAAAAACGAAACCAGTACTTTAGCAAACGTGGTTGGCATCTTGCAGGTATCGAGTTACCAATTGTGATGAACGTTGGTAAAAATTTGGTATACAAGGGTTTTATTGATTTGGTATTATATCATGAACCTACAAATAAATTTCATATCTACGATATAAAAACGTCTACTAGAGGATGGGGTGTTAAAGCTAAAAAGGATGAAACTAAGCAAATGCAGTTAGTCCTTTATAAAAAGTTTTTTAACGAGCAGTACGGAATTCCACTTGAAAATATAGAAGTAGAATTTTTTATTGTACGTAGAAAAATTTGGGAAAATAGTGATTACCCAATTCATAGAGTACAATTACATAAACCTGCTGCTGGACGTAATAAACTTAATAAAGCTAATAAAATATTAGATGAGTTTATTAACGAATGTTTTACTCCAAAAGGAAAGTACCAAGACAAAGAATACCCAAAAGTAGTGTCAAGATTATGTGAATGGTGCCCTTTTAATGGTAATGATAAATTATGTAATAAACATGAATCTTCCTGATTTTTTATATATTTATATATAACATAACAAACATATAAAATATATTATTATGAGTAAAAAAGATTTAACATTAACAAGCGTAAAGATTCAAAGCGATTTATTTGAAGAATTTAAAGTAGCATGTGTTAGACATAAGTTTTCTTTTCAAAAACTTGCTGACCGAGCTATTCATTTGTATCTTACTGATGAGGATTTTAAACGACAAATCCACAACCACAACAATTTAGATTTATAAAAATTAAATGAAAAAAGGTTATATTCCAAAAGATCAACGAAAGAAAATTTTGTTGATGTGCGATGATATTAGAACCCACTCAGGGATCGGAACCATTGCTAAAGAAATAGTAATACATACTGCCCACCATTTTAACTACGTAAATGTAGGTGCGGCTATTCAACACCCTGAAGCTGGAAAGCGACTAGATTTAAGTGAAAGCACAAACCAAGAAGCAGGAATTGATGATGCTTCAGTAGTTATTTATCCTTCTAATGGTTATGGATCTCCCGATTTAGTAAGACAAATGATTGCAACTGAGAAACCAGATGCAATTTTTATTATTACTGATCCTAGATATTGGACCTGGTTATTCCAGATGGAAGCAGAAATTCGTAAAAAAATTCCTATTGTTTACTTAAATATTTGGGATGATTATCCTGCACCTCGTTATAATGAATCATTTTATGAATCATGTGATTTGTTAATGGGTATTTCTAAACAAACTGTTAATATTAACAAAATTGTATTAGGGGAAAAAGCAAAAGATCGTATTATTGAATATGTCCCTCATGGATTAAATCATAACACCTATAAACCTTTAGATAAAAATGATTCTAAATTAGTAGAATTTAAAAAAGAATTATATGGGGGTAAAGAATATGATTTTGTAGCTTTTTATAATTCTAGAAATATTAGACGTAAGCAAGTCCCTGATACTATTTGGGCGTTTACCCAATTCGTAGATAAATTGCCTCTAGAAAAAGCCAAAAAATGTGCTTTAGTTCTCCATACTCAAGCTGTTGATCCTAATGGTACTGATTTACCAGCAGTAATTGATATGCTTTGTGGTGATGATGAAAGATACAACGTTATTATACACGAAGATAAATTAGATGTAGAACAAATGAACCTGCTTTACAATAGTACAGATGTTCAAATTCAACTTACTTCTAATGAAGGATGGGGATTAAGTTTAACTGAAGCTATGTTAGCAGGAAATCCAATTATTGCTAATGTTACAGGAGGCATGCAAGATCAAATGCGTTTTGAAACTAAAAATGGTACTTGGATTGAATTTGATGAATTATTCCCATCAAACCATAGAGGTACTTTTAGAAAATGTGGCCCTTGGGCATTTCCCGTATTCCCTACAAGTATTTCAATTGTAGGTTCACCTCCAACTCCTTATATTTTTGATGATAGGTGTGAAGCTAGTGATGCTGCTAATCAACTTTTAGAAGTTTATAATTTAGACCCTGAAGTTAGAAAATCATTTGGATTGATGGGGAGAACATGGGCTACAGGGAATGAAGCAGGATTTACAGCTGAACGTCAAGGTGAACGAGTTATAGAAAATATTGAAAAATTATTTGAAACTTGGAAACCCCGAACCAAATATGAGTTGGTTAAGGCCACTCCAATGAAAAAGAAAGTTGCACAACACAATTTAGTATATTAATGAAACCGATGTTTATAGTAAGCTGTCCGATTGACACGTACAGCGGTTATGGAGCGAGAGCTAGAGACTTTGTAAAAGCTCTTATTGAATTAGATGAGTATGATGTAAAAGTTTTACCCCAAAGATGGGGTCAAACACCTTGGGGTTTTATTGAAGATCATTCTGAATGGCACTTTTTACAATCTCACCTTTTACCTATAGGAAATCAATTACCTAAACAACCTGAAATTTGGTGTCAGATTACAGTACCAAATGAATTCCAACCAGTAGGAAAATATAATATTGGATTAACAGCAGGTATTGAAACTACAGGATGCCACCCCACATGGATTGAGGGGTGTAATAAAATGGATTTGGTGTTAACTTCTTCAGAACATTCCAAAAAAGTATTAGAAACTATTAAATTTGAACAAAGAAACCAACAAACTAATCAAGTAGTAGGTAAATATGGTTTACAAAAACCCGTAGAAGTTTTAATTGAAGGAGCAAATCTAGACATTTACCAGCCTAAAAAATCTACATTTGATTTAAGTGAGATTGAAGAAGATTTTGCTTACTTGTTTGTAGGTCATTGGATGCAAGGAAATATAGGACATGATAGAAAAAATGTAGGTTTACTTATTAGGCTGTTTTTTGAAGCATTCAAAAATAAAAAGAAAACACCTGCATTAATTTTAAAAACCTCTACAGTAGGAACTTCTTATATGGATAGAAATGAAATTCTTAAACGAATTGACATGATCAGAAATTCTGTAGAAGATGCTCGTACTTTACCTAGTGTTTACTTGTTGCAAGGAGAGTTTACTGATAGAGAAATGAATGAAATCTATACTCACAATAAAGTTAAAGCAATGATTAATTTAACTAAAGGTGAAGGATTTGGACGTCCACTTTTAGAATTTAGCTTAACTAAAAAACCAATCATCACTACAAATTGGAGTGGACATACTGACTTCCTTAACAAAGAATTCACTACTTTACTCCCAGGAGAATTACATCAGTTAGATGATAGTTCAGTAGTAAAAGATGTGTTAATGAAAGAATTTCAATGGTTTGGGGTAGACCATACAGCATCAGTTATGGCTATAAGAGATGTGTTTACTAATTATAAAAACTATAAAGAAAAAGCAACTCGTCAAGCATATAAGAGCCGTACAGAATTTAGTTTTGAAAAAATGGTTGACCAATTAAAAGGGTATTTAAACCAATACGTGCCTGAATTTCCTAAAGAGGTCAAATTAGAACTTCCAAAGTTAAATTTACCTAAACTTAAAAAAGTAGAAAATGCAGAAGGATAATTTAGGAATATGTCCCCGCTGTGGAAGTGATGCTTGTTATGAAAATAATTTAGGAGCAGACTATAAAATATATCAATGTTATGGGTGTGGTTTTACTACTAATACTTTAATGACTGAAGATAGTGAATTTTTAGAAGAACAATTAGAAGTACTTCCTGAACTTTATAAAGATTTAGTTTATGTTGATGAAAGTGGATTAAATTGGGTTCCTTCTACAATTAATATTGAAAATAAGGGAATGATTTTTGTTCAAGGTAAATCTATTGAAGATTGGAATTGGGTAGCTTGCCCCGCTAAAGAACTTACTGAGGAAGAAAAATCAAATTTTCCTGAAGATGCTACTTACAAAATGGATATGAAAAATGCTTCTTACTTTAAAGAACGTGATTTTATAGAAGCTATGGATTATATTGGTATGTTTGAAGTAAATGAATAATGACAATAAGCTACGCTATACCAGTATGTAATGAATGGTTAGAGTTAGAATCTCTATTAAATAGTTTATTTAAACGTAAACGTAAACAAGATGAGATTGTAGTACAGTGTGATAAAGGAAATACTACACCTAGTGTTTACCAAGTATTACAAACATTTGAGTCTTATTCTAATTTTAAGGTAGTGGAATTCCCATTAAATGGGGATTTCGCTACTTTTAAAAATAACCTTAAAAAACATTGTTCTGGAGATTATATCTTTCAAGTTGATGCTGACGAACAATTAGGAGAAATGTTAATTGACAATATTCCTAACATAATAGAATCAAACCCCTACAATGAAGTTTATTTAGTTCCTAGAGTTAATACTGTAAAAGGGTTAACCCAAGAACATATTCAAAAGTGGAGGTGGAATGTAAACGAAAAAGGTTGGATTAATTGGCCTGATTATCAATGGCGTGTATTAAAAAATATCCCTGAAATTAAATGGATAAATAAAGTCCATGAAAGGTTAGATGGATTCAAAACCTATGCCCCCCTCCCAGAAATGGAAGAATTAGCACTACGGCACCCCAAAACAATTCAACGTCAAGAAAAACAAAACGAATTTTATAATAAATTATGAGTAAACTTTTAATTTATATAGTAGCTTATGAAAGAAAGTCATATACTCAAGGTACTATCGAACTTATCCATCAGTTAAAACCTAAAAATTCTCAAATTATAGTATGTGATAATGGTTCTACAGATGGAACTAGAGAATGGTTAGAAGAAAACCAAGAAAAATATGAATTAGGACTTATATTCCCAAACCAAAACCTTAGGTGTCCTGGATCTTGGAAGCTACTAACTAAATATTTTTCTCCTGATGATTTTGATTATATCCTTCTTTTAGATAACGATGGGTGGATTTTACCTAAAGAAACAGACTGGTACTCTCAGTGTTTGGATCTTTTTAATTCAGATCCTACTATAGGTTCTTTAGGATTACACCATGAAATGAAACCAGGGCATATAGTTTTTGGAAGAGAATTAGATCCTAATTTTAATAAAAAATATACCTTTAAAAACTTTGAAGTATATGATACTCCTTTATATGCTGCCTTTAGGTTAGATAAATTTTCACTATTTCACCAAACTATGAAAAATTGGCCTCACCAGTTTATAGGGGATAAAATAGGTAGACATTATAATAGTTTAGGATATAGAACTCTTAAAATAACTCCTGGGTTTATAGTGGATATTTCTGAATATAACTTTAATAATAAAGACCATGAACAATATAATCAATGGTTTTTTGATAAAGAAAGAGATGGAAAAAATGGATCTGCTTATCAATTTAAAATGTCTCTAACTTATAACCCTGAAGATATTAAGTCCTTTGTTTTAGATAAATTTGGAGAAGAATATGTAAACCTTTTAATAAAATGATAAATTTAGAACATAAAGTAAACGAGTTATATCAAACACCCTCTGATATAAATGAACATCTCCCTACCTTAATAAAGTATGGACAGGAATGTAACCACATAACTGAGATGGGGGTTAGAGGAATTATTTCAACTTGGGCTTTTTTAGGGAGTGCCCCTGATAAAATGATAAGTTATGATATACAGGATCCAAAAGAATGGGCTCAAAATATTAATGAAGTGTATGAAACTGCTAAGGCTTATAATTTAGATTTTACATTTACTCAAGCAAATGTGTTAGATATAGAAATAGAACCTACCGAACTATTATTTATAGATACCTGGCATGCTTATAAACAATTAAAAGCTGAATTAGATCTTCATGCTGATAAAGCTTCTAAATATATTATACTTCACGATACAACTTCATTTGAATTTCGTGATGAAACTTCATATGAGATATGGGGAGAAGAATGGGTTGGAGATGGTAAAGGTTTGTGGCCTGCTGTTGAAGAATTTTTAGAAGCTAACCCCCATTGGACATTACATGAACGATTTTTTAATAATAATGGTTTAACAATTTTAAAAAGGTTAAATGGCTAACGGAATTTATAAAGTAACTGAAGATTTTGAAAAACAACTCTCAGATTATACAGGAGCACCCTATGTTGTAACTGTAGATAATATGTCTAATGCTTTATTTTTAGCATTATACTATGAAAACTATGTTAAAAAGAGCATTGATGGAAAAGTAAGTATCCCTTGCAGAACTTACCCATCAGTACCTTGTGAAATTATTCACGCAGGACTTAAAGTAGAGTTTGAATCTGTTAAAGGCAAAACAATAAAAGGTATGTATCAACTTAAAGGAAGTAATGTGTGGGATTCAGCACTTACTTTTACAGCAGACATGTATAAAAAAGGCCAACATATATGTGTTTCATTTACAGGACCATATAAACACTTTAAATTAAGTAAAGGGGGTGCTATTTTAACTGACAGTTTAGAAGCTTATCATTGGTTTAAAAGAGCTCGTTACAGTGGTAGAAGGGAATGCTCTTATCATGATGATAATTTTGATATGATTGGGTGGAATTTTTATATGATGCCCGAACTTGCGGCTAGGGGTTCACTTCTTATGAATCAATTTTATAATATTGATGGGACTAAAAAACATAATGAAGATTTAGAGTTACCATATCCTGATCTAAGTCAATTTAAAATTTATCAACAATGAAAAAAGGCATTATAGGAAACGGAGGATTTGGAAGGGAAGTATATTACTCAATGACTAAAGAAGAACAGTTAAATACTGTTTTTTTTGTTGAAGATGAGTATTACAATAAGAGCCAAGATAATACTTTACCATTATCTAAATTTAATAAAGATGAATATGAAGTTATAATTGCGATTGGAGATAGCCTAACCAGAGAAAAAATTGTTAAAAAACTACCTTCAGACACTAAATATTTCACATATATACACCCTTCCGTTCAAATCTATTCAAGTGATGTTAAAATAGGTGAGGGTAGTATAATATGTGGAGGTTCTATTTTAACAACTAATATAGTGATAGGTAAACACTCACATTTAAATCTATTAACAACTGTTGGACATGATAATATAATTAGAGATTATTTTACAACTGCTCCTGGATCTAAAATTTCAGGTAATTGTAATATTGGTAAACATGTTTATTTTGGTACGAACTCATCAGTAAGAGAAAAAATAACTATATGTGATGATGTTATTGTTGGTATGAATGCTGGAGTTGTAAAAAATATAACAGAACCAGGTGTTTATGTAG
>Ga0208645_1000913_pt1 | contig 29044 bp, 25 predicted proteins | sample VirMetDEL_Sep_01_FD_184519 | JGI IMG/M metagenome (GOLD analysis project Ga0208645, IMG submission 184519) | Aqueous microbial communities from the Delaware River and Bay under freshwater to marine salinity gradient to study organic matter... | ecosystem: Environmental > Aquatic > Marine >... | reverse complement strand
ACCAGCTTGGCGACATCCATCGAGCTGCCGCCACCAAAGCCGATCACCAGATCAGCGCCAGCTGACCGGGCCTGCTCGACGGCGGCCAGCACGATGGCTTCCGGCGGATCTGCGACGACCTGATCGTTAACGGCGACCTTCAACCCTTCCGTCTCGAAACCGGGAAGCACCTCGTTGAGCAGGCCGAAGCGGGTAATCCCGGGATCGGTCACGACCAATACGGAACGCGCCTCGCGCTCCTTGCAGAGGCTGGCCAGCCGGCGCGACGAGCCGGGCTCACAAATCAGTTGGGCGGTTGTGGCAAAGCTGAACGGATGCATCGGTGCCTCCTGTGATCGATTAGCTCAAAACGCGAAGTCGCTTTCTGGCAGCGCCATCAGGCAATCGGCACCGCCCTGGATTGCCTCACGATGCGCACTCGCCCGCGGCAGTACGCGACGCAAGTAGAAGTCCGCGCTGGCCAGCTTGGCCTGGTAGAACGCCTCATCTCCAACCCCTTGCTCCAACGCGTCCTGCGCCCGCGCTGCGGCCTGTAGCCAGAGTCCCGCCAACAACACATAGGCCGAGTACTGCAGAAAATCCACCGACACCGCGCCGATTTCCTGCGGGTCCCGCCCGGTGGCGGCGATGATCTCGGCGCTCAGCTCACGCCACTCACCGATCCGAGCCTGTACCTTGCTGGCCATGGCATGCAGTGCTGGCCGGTCAACCTGCTGGTCGCAAATCTCGCTGAACTCGGCCTGCAGCGCTGACAGTTCAGTGCCGCCATCGCCGAGCAACTTGCGGCGGATGTAGTCGAGCGCCTGGATGCCGTTGGTGCCCTCGTACAGCTGAGTGATGCGGCTGTCGCGCATCAGCTGCTCCATGCCCCACTCGCGGATATAACCGTGGCCGCCGTAGACCTGCACGCCGAGGCTCGCGACCTCCTGGCCCATGTCGGTGAAGAAGGCTTTGACGATAGGAATCAGCAGCGCCGCGCGCTTGCTTGCGGCCTTGCGGTAGCTCGGTTCGGGATGGCCATGTTCAAGGTCCAGCTGCCGGGCGCAATACGCCGCCAACATCCGACTGCCCTCGACCAGCGTCTTCTGCGTCAGCAGCATGCGCCGCACGTCCGGGTGAACAATGATCGGATCAGCCACCTTGTCCGGATGCTGAACACCGGCCAGACCTCGTGACTGCAGCCTTTCACGTGCGTAGGCCAACGAGCCCTGATATGCCTGTTCCGCAATGCCAAGGCCCTGCAGACCGACCTGGAAGCGCGCGTCGTTCATCATGGTGAACATGCACGCCAGCCCCTGGTTCGGCTCGCCGACGACCCAGCCGGTGGCGCCGTCGAAGTTCATCACGCAAGTGGCCGCGCCCTTGATGCCCATCTTGTGCTCGATGGCGCCGCAGGAAAGCGCGTTGCGCTCGCCGGGCGTACCATCGGCCTTGGCGATGAACTTGGGTACCAGCAAGAGGCTGATGCCCTTCACCCCAGCCGGCGCATCCGGCAGACGCGCCAGTACCAGATGCACGATGTTCTCGCTCATGTCGTGCTCGCCACCGGAGATGAAGATCTTGCTGCCGCTGACGGTGTAGCTGCCGTCCGCCTGGGGCTCGGCCTTGGTCCGCAACAGCGCAAGATCGGTGCCGGCCTGCGGCTCCGTCAGGCACATGGTGCCGCTCCAGCTGCCGCTGACCAGCTTCTCCAGATAGGCGTTTTTCAGCTCGTCGCTGCCGTGCTTGTATAGCGCCAGTACCGCGCCTTCGGTGAGGCCCGAGTAGATGCGGAACGATAGCGAAGCGCCCATCAGCATTTCGTGGAAGTTACAGGCCACCAGCTGCGGGAAGCCCTGCCCACCGTATTCCGTCGGCCCGGTCATGCTCGCCCAGCCGTTGTCGACGTACTGCCTGTACGCCTCGACGAAGCCCTGGGGGGTGCGCACCTCGCCGTTTTGCAGGGTCACGCCCTCTTCGTCGCTGTTGCGATTGAGCGGTGCGATTTCGCCGCCGGTGTAGCGCGCCGCTTCTTCCAGCACGCCGTCGATCAGCTCACGGTCCAGGCCGTTGCCGAGCAGCTCGCAATGAGCGCTGGCGTCGAACAGCTCGTGCAGTACGAAACGCATGTCACGCAGGGGGGCCTTGTACTCCATGCTCAGGCTTCCTTTTTGTAGTCAGCGAAGCAACTGCCGAGCGTAGCCAGGCTGTCGATCAGCTCGGCCGGCTGCCAGTGCGGCCCGTGGTGCTCGGCCAGTGCATTCAAACGGTCACGAATGGCTGGCAGGCCCTGGCGATAAGCCCAGGTCATCGGCCCGCCGACTTCGGCCGGGAAGCCATAGCCGTAGAGGTAAACGGTGTCGATATCAGCACTGGACTCGGCCATGCCTTCTTCAAGAATCTTCGCGCCTTCGTTGACCAACGCCAGCAGGCAGCGCTCGAGAATTTCTTCGCTGCCAATTTCGCGACGTTGAAAGCCGAGCCGCTCGGACTCGCGCTGCACGAGAGCATCCACTTCCGGGTCGTGTTCGGCCTGGCGGCTGCCTTCGGCATAGCGGTAGTAGCCCATGCGCGATTTCTGGCCGAAGCGGCCGAGCTCGCAGAGGCGGTTGTCGATCTGCACCTCAGGCTCATCCTGGCCCTTGCCGGCCAATTCGCGCGAACGCCATTCCAGGTCGATGCCGACTACGTCGTACATGCGGAACGGCCCCATGGCGAAACCGAAGCCCTGGAGCGCAGCGTCTACCTGGTGCGGGTAGGCCCCTTCGAGCAGCATCATCCGTGCCTCGCGCACGTAGGTCGCAAGCATGCGGTTGCCGATGAAGCCCTGGCAGTTGCCGGCGATCACGCTGACCTTGCCCATGCGCTTGCCGAGTTCAGTGGACGCTTTGAGCACGGCTTTGGAGGTCTCCGCGCCGCGGACGATTTCCAGCAATTTCATGATGTGTGCCGGGCTGAAGAAGTGCAGCCCCACCACCTGCTCCGGGCGTCCGGTAACGGCGGCAATGGCGTCGATGTCCAGTGCCGAGGTGTTGCTGGCGAGAATGCCTGTGGGCTTAACGATGCGGTCCAGTTCGCGGAAGATGGTCTGCTTTAGCTCGAGGTTCTCGTAAACGGCTTCGATCACCAGATCGACATCGGCTAACGCCTGATAATCGGCCGCTTTGCTGATGCAGGCGCGACGTGCAGCCGCCTGAGTCTCGTCGATCCGCCCCTGGCGGACGTTATGCGCGTAGGTGTCGGCCACGACGCCCAACGCCTGCTCCAGCATCTCGGGATTGTTGTCCAGCCACAGCACCTGCACACCGGCGTTGGCCAGGCTCATGACGATACCGCGGCCCATGGTGCCCGCGCCGATCACGGCGGCGGTCTGGATATCGAAACCGGTTTGGCTCATAGCAGCTGTCCTCATCGCAAGGCGGAAAAACTGGAGACCAACCATAGACGAAGACGCTACTATTTTTGAAATTTAGTCTTGTGATGTTTCAGATTCACCCGATGAATATCTATAACTTCGACCTCAACCTCCTTCGCGTGCTGGACGCCCTGCTACGCGAACGCAATGTCTCCCGCGCTGCGGAGCGGCTTTCGCTCAGCCAACCGGCCGTCAGTAATGCACTCAATCGTCTGCGCGAACTGCTCGATGATCCGCTGCTAGTCCGTGTTGGCCGCGCCATGCAGCCCACGCCGCGCGCGCTGAGCCTGGAAGCGCCCATTCGTGATGCGTTGCAGCAGATCGAGCACACCTTGAATGCCGGGGATTTCTTCGATCCGAGCACCAGCCGCCAGCGCTTCGTCATCGCTGTCACCGATTACGTCGAGCTGGTCTGTATGCCTGCGCTAATGGCTCGCCTGGCGAGCGTGGCACCGGGGATTCAGCTGGCCATTGAGCATCTGACTCCAAGCCTGCCGGTAGAAGCGCTGGATGACGGCAAGCTGGATCTGGTTCTCGGCCGCTTCGTCGAAGTGCCGACCCGTTTTCATACCCGACGCTGGGCCAGCGAAACCTTGCAGATTGCGGTGCGCAAGGGTCATCCGTTGGTTGGCAAGACACTAGATCTCGACGATTTTTTGCGCCTGCGCCACCTCTGGGTCCACGGCGGACAGACGCGCGGCATGGTCGATCAATGGTTGGAGGAGCAAGGACTCAGCCGCGATGTGGTCTACACCACCCCGAACTACCTGCAGGCCGCACATATCGTCGCGAGCAGCGATCTGGCCGCGGTGCTGCCGACACAGCTGGCGCGCTATTTCGCGGAGATGCTACCGCTCCAGCTGTTTGACCTGCCCTTCGATCTCGGTAGCTTCCGGCTGGATATCGTCAGCGTTGCGCAACGTGAACGGGATGCTGCCCTGCAATGGCTGATCGAACAGATCGTCGCGATAAGTGAACACGACAGTCTGCCGCGGTGAAGCGATAGGCTGCGCTGTGGCACCACGTGCCGCGGTTGCCGGGACGCTATGGCATTCCCGGCGGTTTTCCATGGGCAACAAAAAACCCGCCGAAGCGGGTTTTTCCTGACCATCCGAATCCTTCCGGGTGCCGTCCTGGCGATGGTCGATCTTCCTTGATCCTGAGCGCGTCCTGCGCTTCAGAGCTGGGCATAGATTAATCATCCGGTCGTGCAAGCTGAAGAGCAAAAGACTGGGATCCTTGTAAGCCTTTCGCTATAGGAAAGGACAAACGCATCGTCGGGAGCCTCTCTAAGCGCTGACTCGAAACAAATCCTGGAGCGATGCGCTTGAGGCGTTAACGTAGCGCTGTCGCTTCTGCGCTATCGCCGCACGGGCCATGGAGATTGGGCTAATGTCAGACGGTAATCTCTCGATGCGGGCACGAACTGGCCGCCAGCCGAGCGATAAAGGACCCATAAAGTTTAGGGAGACACTGCATAAATAGCCAGCCGCCCCCACCCTTGGCACACTGAGCCCCCTCAACCAGCCCCCTCCATGAGCTTTGTTACGCGCGTGCAGAAGACCTTCTCCGAACTCGAATACACCGGCAAGAAAAAGCAGACTCGCCGAGATCGCTTCCTGGCTGACCTTGAACAGCTGGTGCCCTGGGCACAAGTGGAGGCGCAAGTGGCGCCGTTCTATAGCGACACCACAGGCAAGCGTGGACGCCCTGCGATTGGGTTGTCGCGCATGCTGCGCATGTATGTCGTGCAGCAGTGTTTCGGTCTCTCCGATGAAGGTACCGAAGATGCCGTCTACGACAGCCAGGCCATTCGTGGTTTCATCGGCATCGACCTGGGCCGTGAGTCGGCACCGGATGCCACTACCTTGTTGCGATTTCGCCGCTTGCTGGAAACCCATCAGCTAACGCGGGTGCTGTTTGAAACGATTAACCAGCATCTGGCCAGCCGGGGTCTGCTGCTCAAGGAAGGCACTATCGTCGACGCTACCCTGATCGCCGCGCCGCCCTCGGTCAAGAACCGAGAAGGTAAGCGTGATCCTGAGATGCATCAGGCCAAGAAAGGCAATCAATGGCACTTCGGGATGAAGGCCCACGTTGGTGTCGACGCCACATCGGGACTCGTGCACAGCGTGGTAGGGACTGCCGCCAACGTGGCGGATGTCACCCAGGTCGATCAGTTGCTGCACGGCGCCGAAACCTATGTTTCGGGTGACGCTGGATACACTGGTGCGGCCAAGCGACCGGAGCATGCTGAACGGGACGTTGTCTGGTCGATTGCAGCACGGCCAAGCAGTTACAAACATCACGGCAAAGACAGCGTGCTGTACCGAGTCAAGCGCAAAGTCGAATACGCCAAGGCGCAGCTGCGTGCCAAGGTCGAGCATCCCTTCCAGGTGATCAAGGTGCGCTTCAATCATCGTAAGGTTCGCTACCGTGGACTGGAAAAGAATACGGCGCAGTTGTTCAGTCTGTTTGGGTTGGCCAATCTGGTACTGGCCAAGCGGTATTTGCAACGGACGGCGGGATAAGTCCGTCCGAAAGGCGGGGCTGGCCCGCTAATCAGCAAAATCAGGGTAGAAATCGGCCCAAGAAACGCAGAATAAGGCCGGTAGGTTGAAAAAACCGGGTTGAAAAAGGGGGACGGTGAGAATTGGCTAATTGTTCAGCGTCTCCCTAGAGCTTGATCGTAGAGTAATTGATGCACTGCCATCACCGAAGTTGCGGGCTTGAAGCCTTGGCGAGATGATCTCTCCCAACAGTAGATTGAGCGGCTCGCTCAGCCAGTTTTCCAAATACGGGTGAGGGAAGTCTGCCGTTGCTTCCGCTACCGCCCAGACATGCTCGTGTTCTGCTGCCTGAAAGAACTCGATGGTCGCATCTAAAACTTTAATTGTTTGAGAACCACTACTGCGCGACCAAAGTACCTCCTCTTCTCCACGCTTTACGGTTTTGACCATGTTCATGGGAATGGGTAGACGCATGGGTCTGTCGTACACCAGCTCTACGCCGCTAATTTCCGCTACGCCAAAACCTTTGGCCTGAGTGTGTAGCCTTTGGACAGGGCCGGATAACCGCCAGACAGCTTTTACTTCTGCACCAGTACGCAGCTTCGTCCAACCGCCAGACCATTCGGTGCCGTCGTAATCAACCGCATTCATCCTGAATTGGCGCAGGCCATCGTAGGGGTTGTTCTGCGCGTCCATGATCTTGCGAAATGCAGCGGAGCCATCGTGGGGGGTGCTGTGCATGGTGAAATGCATACGCGTGTCGGCGTCGATTATGATTTGCCCTGGCCCAGTAAATACCGGAGGCTCATGGTCATACCCCTGTATTTCCATGTGCGGACACTCGATGGTAGTTGGCCCTCTCAGCAGGCGATCCACCCAGCGGGATAAGGTGCGAATGGTCATCGGCAAGCCTCTATACAAGCCGAATCCGGCCAGTCAGCAGTTCCTGCATCATGCCCTGCTTGAGCTGGCGGGCTTTATCGCGGCGGGCTTCGAGGGCGGCGAGTTCAGTGCCCATATCGGAGAGGACGATGGCGATGGCGGTTTGTTCTTCCAGTGTCGGAGGTAACGGTATTACAAACCCTCTGATGTCGGCGGAACTGATATGTGGGATGGCTGTGACCGTCTTTACAGAGTCGCAATAGCTGACAAATAGATCGCTCGCAATCTGGTGGGTTAGGAACCCAATATCAATCGATTTAGATCGGACACGAGCGACCCGTTGCAAGAGAACCGCCGGAAGATCTGACTCGTCGAGGCGAGCAAAACTACGCCCTACGAGTGAACCGTCCATCGCAATTACCAGATCACCGGCAGCTAGTTCGTACTTGGCAATGTCGCTGGTCAGGCTTGGCCAGTACTGAACCAAATCGTCGCCCCAATCTGTCTGACCACGCTTTACGTTGGAACCGCGCAGTAGGCGAATACCGCTGGATGAGTAATGGCTGCTTGGGAATGGAAAACCAGTAAGAAGATCAATGTAGTCGCCAATAGCAACCTTATCCCACTCCCCACTAAACCCCGGCAGGCGGAGTTGGCCGGTGAGGAGTTGTTGCATGGCGGCTTGCTGGATGTCGCGCTTTTTGGTGATTAGTTGATCAAGGCTGCCGATCAGTGTTTCAACTTCGGATAGCGTTTCGGCGATGGCTCGCTGCTCTTCAATCGGAGGAGCTTGAACGATCAAATCACATAGAGTTCCTTGGTTTAGATTAACCATGGTAGATCCGACAGAAGTGTCCTCAATGTTCTTGATAATTGAGGGACTTGAAAGAACTCGCTGAAGAAAGTTGGCATCCGCTGATGCAGAAGGCCTGACGATCATCGACCCAGTGCCGCAAAGCCATCCTATTTCGCGTTCAGATACAACCGCGCAGCGGCCCATATCACCCCGGCGACCAATAACGATTTCACCAGGCTTTAGCCGAAACACATCAAGACTCTTGGCCGCCTCCTCAGTGATAGTCATGGAAGTGGTCGGAACTATCCGACCATCCAAGATATGCATTGGATTAACAACAGGGATCCCATCATTGGTGTAGTCGGATTTGTGTAGGGCACTGCCAAATGGGCCGGTACGAAAGCTTGCCAGCTCTCCGAGCTTTCTTACCTCCCAGTCCACTGGTAACAGCCCAACTTCAGTCTGTTTGTAACCCGTTCTGATCTCCGCATTCATACAGAAAACCCCATCTTGGCCAGATGTGCATTGACCTTGGCCGTCAGCGCCTCCACCTCGGCATTCAGCGCTGGTAGTGGCGTGACATAGCGCTCAGCCAGTTGCCGGATACGCCCGGTCAGCGCCCGGGAAACACGATCCAGCTCGGTCTGTACATCGGATTGCAGGGTCGCCAGCCATTTGTCGTCCACCACCAGAGTTTTCAATTCGTCCTCACTGAGCTGGGCGTAGTGGGCTAGCACTTTGGCATCAAGCCCCCTCTGCGCAGCTTTGACCTTTTTGCTGGCCTCGGCCTCGCGCTCGATCAGTGCCAGGCACTGCTCCAGAGCATGGCGTTCTTCATTGACGTCGCGGTCGTGCTTGATCGACTTGAGGCGAGCTTTGACGCTGGCGGCGGTGAGCTTACCCTTGTCGGTCTTGCCTTCGGTCAGCGGGCCTTCTTCACCACCCTGTTCCTCATCCAGCTCCTCCAACTCGCGACTGATGGTGTCGCGCTTGGCTTCCAGCTCGGTGATAGCAGTAGCCTCTGCTGCGTAGTGACGGCGCACGATCAACTCGGGCGGCAGCAGGTCGGTATTGGGTTCGCCCTTAGCCGGGCCACTGGCGATCAGTGGCTGCCAGCCGTCGATCACCAGTTGGTACACGTCATCCTGCAAGGTGGCGTACCAGTAGTCCTGGAGGTGCTGGTAGACGTCGTAGGCATCCAACAGCGGCGCGGCCTCGAAGCGATGCAGCAAGTCTTCCGCCATGGCATTGAGCAGTGCCTTGGGCCGGTCGCCAATGGCGATGCCTTGCAGGCGCGGTCGGTGCTCGTTGCGCCAGGCATCGAATAGGCCGCTGATGGTCTGGTTGAAGGCGGTGAACTCGGGATGGGTAAAGATACCGGGCTTGATCTCGGCCTGTGGCACCTTGAGTTGTAGGTAGCCGGGCCGCTGCGGGGCGAACAGTGCGTCGCGTAGGTTGGGCATAACGTCCCAGTAAGCTTGCAGGGCATCCACATCGCGCTCGGGGATGCCACCATGCAGGTGGGCGTCGATATCTTGCAGATCTTCCGTTTCGCTGGTGTCGATATAGCGCGGGATATTCAGGTTGAAGTCGTTGGCCTCGATCTCGGCCAGTGGCACCAGGCGCGAGAACTTGGGCAACTCACGCTGCTGGGTGCAAGCATCGACGATCTTGTGGATGTCCTGCTCACGCAGACGGTTCTTGTTGCCGTCCTTGATAAAGCCCTTGCTGGCGTCGATCAGGAACAAGCCCTTGCGACCAGCACTGCCGGCTTTGTCGAGAATGATGATGCAGGCGGGAATACCGGTGCCGAAGAACAGGTTGGCCGGTAAGCCGATAATGGCCTGGATATAGCCCTGCTGGAGGATGCGCTTGCGGATCACACCTTCGGCACCGCCACGGAACAACACGCCGTGGGGCAGAATCACCGCTGCCTTGCCGGTGCTCTTTAGCGAGGTAAGCATGTGCAGGAGAAAGGCGTAGTCGCCGTTCTTGTCTGGTGGAATGCCGTAGCTGAAACGGTTGTAGTCGTCCTCGGCTGGGTTGAAGCCATTGCTCCATGCCTTGGTAGAGAACGGCGGGTTGGCGACGATAAAGTCGAACAGCTTGAGGTTGCCCATAGGGTCTTTGAAATGCGGGGAGGACAGGGTGTTGTCCTGCCAGATTTCCGCTGTTGGGCAGTCGTGCAGGATCATGTTCATCTTGGCCAATGCGCTGGTGGCGTTGTCCATTTCCTGACCGTAGATGGCCAAATCGAGCCCTGTGGTGCTTTTGGCCTCGTCGTGGGCTTTGAGCAGCAGTGAGCCCGAGCCGCAGGTCGGGTCATAAATGCTCTGCTTACTGTTAGTTGCACCGGCCAGACCGATGACCTGAGACATGATCCGCGACACTTCTGCCGGGGTGTAGAACTGCCCCTTGCTCTTGCCAGACTCGGTAGCGAAGTGGCGCATCAGGTATTCGTAGGCATCACCGAGGATGTCGTCGCCCTGGGCGCGGTTGCTGCGGAAATCCAGGCCAGGAGATTGGAAGATCGAGACCAGATTGGAAAGGCGGTCGACCATGTCCTTGCCTTTGCCGAGCTTCTCCGGGTCGTCGAAATCTGCCACATCGATGACGCCGGTTAGGTTGTTGGCCTTTGCCAGCGTTGCGATGATCTCATTGAGCCTCTCCCCGATATTCGTCTTGCCTTTTGCCGCGACCATATCGGCGAAGCTGCCACCTTCCGGCACCTCGATCAGCGAGTTGGGGTCAGCTGCGTACTTGTCCGACACGTACTTCACGAACAGCAGCACCAGAACGTAGTCCTTGTACTGAGAGGCATCCATCCCGCCGCGTAGCTCGTCGCAGGATTTCCAGAGGGAGGAATAGAGTTCGGATTTCTTGATGGCCATTTTTTTGCCTTACCGCTTCTGGGGCGAAAATTTCTTGAGTGCCTCGTCAATATCGCGAGGCGCTGATGTGTTCATGTCTGGTCTTAGCGATTCTTCACTTAAAGCGCCCACTGCTGTGCGCCAAGGGCAGCCTGTTTCTCGCGTAACTGCTCTATTTGCTGCTGAATCTGGAATTCTTCTTCGACGATGTGCGCGACCTTCGCCATTTCATTTTGGCTGATGGCCGGAACGGGAAGGTCTTTAAGGGCGCTTAGCTGGATGGTTGGCTGACTTGCGCCAACGGCCAGCCGATTAAGGAGTGTCTGGCCCATTTCGGAGCGCAGGTAAACCAGAAGTGCCTGCGGCATGTATCTAGCGGGTTGTGTCGAGCGAATCACGGCAAACGACTGTCCTGCGACCCAGCCACCCTCTCCTGCTGCCGGAGGATTAGGCACGATGCCAACTTTTCCAATAGTGCCTTTGACGGCAATGAGGATGTCGTCTGGCTGAAGGAAGTAGGTTTGGGCACGCGGCGAGTCCAGGTCGAACAGAGCTTCTTTGGTGGCCGAGATGGTTACGCCGTACGGAGGAATGTCTGATGCCAGAGCCTCTCGCACGACTGCTCCTGAAGTTGAAGTGGAGTGCTGGCGTGCACGGATAATTTCGAAATGCTCGCCGAGTTTGTTGAGTGGCAGTTGCTCCAGGGCTTGATCCAGCTTCTTCGCCACATCGTTGAGCACATAGCGAGCTACTTCCAGATTGAAGTCGTTGTCGCGGATATTTTCGGCGCTGATATCAATGGCTGCGGAACTTTCTTCCTCACGACGAACGAGCTTGAGCAAGTGCCCCAGCTGCGTCAGCTCGGTTCGTTTCTGCGGGCCTAGAGTATGGAAATGGGTGTCGGCTGCGTTGATGAACCGAACCTGATTCGCTGGCTGTACAGTATTGAGGACAAGAATGGCTGCCGAAATGTTGGTTCCGTTGAAGAGCCCTGTTGGCAAGGCAATGACCGTTTCAATGGCGCTGCGCTCGACCAGATCTTGTCGAAGGCTGCGTTCAGCGCCGACGCTAAACAACACTGAGTTCGGTACCACGACGACAATGCGGCCTAGGGTCTGAGCAAGCAGGTGTTGCAGTTGAAGCACGTTTCCAGAGCTGGTTTTCTCCGTGAAGCGGTCAAACAGATCGTTATCGGCAATGTCCCGCTCATAGCGCACACCCATGGGTGGGACGGCGACAGCAGAAGAAAATTGCTTCAGCTTTCCGTTCTCTATTACTCGGGGGGCTCTTACTGGATCCGAGGCTACGATCTGCCAGTTGTTCGTACTGGCTACTGAAAGTATCTGGGTGGCCAATGCCGTCATAGGTGCTTCGAGCCATGCCTCATGGCCAAGCCCGGCAGCGCGAGCTGTGAGCTGCCCTGAGATATCCCAGGGCGTATAGATAGAGGGGGTGTCCGGCTGGTCGATCAAGGCGAGCAAAAGGTCCGCTAAGCTAGGTGCCATGCCACACGCATCTGCTCTATCGGTTGCCCAGAAGCCCGCGTCATCACCCTTCCAGTGACTCAATAGGCCCTGTGCGCCCAATTCCATGACTTTCTTAATCAAGGCATCGAGCGCCCCGGAGTTACTGGGTAGCCGGAAAAGCGCTTCCTTTATAGATGAAGCGGGCATGTCTTGGATCTGCCGATAAGCATCCCACTGCTCGGCAGGCGATTTGCCTTGCTGACTATCTAGACGAAGGTTGTTTTCCAGCAGGCCTTGCTCAGAGCGCCTCCACCACGTGATGTACGAGAGGATCAGCAGCGTGCTTTCGATCCCCGTGCTGACGTGGCGAAGGGTGTCAGCCAGCTGCCAGTAAATCTTTTCGTTGAGGTCCATACCAGATCCTTAGCTACCCAGTGTCAGGCTCGGGCCTATTAAGGCCTAGTGAGGAAATCCTAGCAATAAAATCAGCATACCTCAATAAGGTATTGACTACTTATTTAGGTATTGTTATGATGTGAAACACTTGAGGGGCTTTCAGTGCCGCAGCTTAGTGGCGGGTTGCTGTGTCATCGTCTAGATGCCAGTGAATCAGGATCTCTTCGGGCGGAAAGGCATCGATGAGTAGGTCGGTGAGGTAATCAAGGCGATCAACTGTGAGGGGATAAATGCGCACATACGTTTCCAGAATCTCCGAGAGCCTGATGCTCAAGGCGCTAGCGTCCTCTTCGTCGAGTGGCGAGATGATCAACTCCATGCCCAAGCTGGGGTTATCTCGCAGGTCATAAGCGTCTACCAGGTAAACGATATGGTACGGCTCAAGAATTCTGCGTACGTCGTAGTAGTTGAGCAGTAAGGCCAGATCTTGCCTCGGCCAGAAGCGTAGCCCTTTGATGTCGAAGTTTCCTTCGTCATCAAAGAGGTCAAGTATCCAAGCCTTTCTTTTCCGCATCAGAACCACCGTTCTCTGTGAGTTTGGCTGCCGTTCGTCGGGCTAAAAACTGTCACGGTTAAGTTGGTTTTGTAATCGTGTTTTTTGTAGTGTTATTAACTTGCTGTTTTTACTTGGAGTAATTCTGTTATGACATTTTTGATCATGGTTTTCTTATTATTAACTTAATTAATATCAATTTAATAAATTGATATGAGATTTGCATATTTGTGAATTTCAAAAATAATCAAGTTAACTTAAGGAGTAGACCAAATGATCAAAGATGGCAATGGCCCAAAATTCCCACGTGATGTAACCCGTAGAACCAATCGCGGTCGACGCGCATTGGCGTATTTTTCCAGAAAAAATAACAGTATGGAGATTCGTGTAGAGTCCGGTCTCGAGAAAGACGTCGGGCTTCTACTGGAGGCAGATCCGCGAGTAATTAGTTATCGTGCTCAGCCGTTTATGCTGGAGCTAGGATCGAACACAATCCTAAATACCAGGAGCGAGTATGGGAAAAAGTCTGGCACAAAACCGAGGTTTTATACCCCGGACTTCGTATGCCGACTAGATGACGGATCACTCTTGGTGCTTGATCCAAAAAATCATGAGTTCCTTGAAGCATTTGAAGAACGCCGCGAGGAAATCACTGAATGCCTAAAAGGGCATGGAATGAAGTTCCTGGTTTTGCCAGATGATAAACTTGATTCGGCGGCAGTTAAAAACATAACCAGACTTCATAGCTTGCGAGCGAACTATCAAGATCAATATGTAGCGGATTGCAGTCGGGCCGTATCTGCGTTGATTGATAAACAACCGGGGTGGTCGGTTGAAAGTCTGTCTCAACATTTGGTCGAGGGGAAAAGCGCAGTCTGGTGCGCATTGCTTACGGGCGTGTTGAGCACGAATTTGAGGCAGTGCATATTCTCTGAGACGGCTACCGTTTCAGCCGCGTATGGTGATCTCCAGCATTTCGAAATTTTGGAACTTAGCCAATATGAAGACTAAGTTTGGTGTTGGGTCAGTAGTCAAGCAAGGGAATATCACCTACAACGTCGTAGCCTATCGACCGAAAAATTCACAAATTCGTCTTGAGGATGAACAAGGGACTGAGCTTATTTGCAATACGGAAGATTTCAATAACTTGGTTGCCCAAGGGGATTTTCGTGTTGCTTATTACGAGAGCGAGACAGTTCAGCTTCCATCCGAAAAACGGTTTTTGACCAACACTGAGAGGCAGGAGCTTGATCGGCGTCTGGAGTTGCTGCGTGTGTTTGATAGCTTCCGTGAGCAAGGGCTCAGTGCAAGGAAGTCGATGTTTCCATTGATCGAGTACTGCCAGCAGCACAGTTATTTGGCACCAACCCGACGCACCATTCAGCGCTGGAAAAAATTGGAGCGTTTTGCTCTTGGAAAGGAGGATATAGCTCCTCGACTTAGTCAGCGAGGCCGGCGCTCAAAAGCATTTCAATTCGGAGTGGATGGGCTCGAGGAAGTCGCTCTGGATGCAATCATGAAGTATTACTGCGATACGGATAAATTTAGTTATTCGCAGATAACCATAAACGTCAACAATAAATGCACAGCCTATGCAGAAAAGCACGGCCTGCACTTTGAAGGTATGTCTCAACGCACAGTCAGGCGGAGAATTAAAGAGCTTTCACATGCATTGATTGCTCCGGGTCAAGTAGACAAGGCGACGTTTCAGCAAGAAATGCGTACTGCTATCAGGACCTTTTTCGTTGAGTGTCCATACGCGCGTGTGGAAGTAGATGCGACGAGTGCGGATATGTTTCTGCGCGATGAGCAGGGGCGGTCAATTGGCCGTGCAACCATCTATGCAGGTATTGATGTGGCTACGGCTCATATCATTATGTTGATTATTTCAATTCGAAAACCATCAGAGAACTTGGTGCTGAAGTCCTTTCAGTTTGCCTTTTCACCAAAAGACGAAGCTTTTCATACAAAATACAATTTGAAAAATAAATGGCCGGCCCCCGCAGCTATTGAAACAGTAGTTCTGGACAATGCTCAAGAGCACCACGGAGCAATGGTACTTAGTGCGTTGCGTTACTTGGGCATGACTGTAGATTATCCCCAGGCTGGAAAGCCGCAAGCCAAACCATTCATTGAACGCTTCTTTGGGGTTCTAAAAACAAGGCTAATTAACACTTGTCCAGGATCCGTTTGCTCGCAATCAAAGCTTGAAAAAAATCCCTATGGGAAAGCAGCGACACAGAATCTTTTGACCCTTGAAGAATTGGAGCGGCTGGTAATTCGGTGGGTTACGGATGTCTACCATCAGACTCCAATTCCACGTCTTGAGGAACGATTTGGTCCCGGATGTACGCCTGCTAAGGCAATGAGTATTCTCAAAGCCAAGTACGGTACTTTGCCGCCGCCAAATTATCAGGAATTCGCCGATGCGTGCTGGGACTATAGAAAAGAGCTAAGAAAATTGCGGCACGATGGTATTTCATTTAAAGGACTTCAGTTCCATAGCGACGAGTTGGGTCAGCTGTATCGGCAAATCGGCAATAATTGGAGTGTAGAGGTTCGTTATAGCCCCTTGGATTGCTCAATTATTCGAGTTGTAGATCCTCGTGATAATCAAAATCTGATTGAGGCCTATAACAAAAATATTTATATGTCTGCGCAAAGCTTCGAAGACGTCAAAAACGCTAGAAGTAATAGTCGGCGTAGTGATGGTGAGCTGGCAGGTACTGTTTTCGCCAGAAATGAGATTGAGATATTCGATGAACTGGCGGCCAAGAAAACGTCAAAAAAAATGAGCGTGAGGAATAAGGCAGCGCGCAAACAAGATGAACTGGATCAGACCAAGGAAATGGCTTCGAAAAGGCCCAAAGCCAAGCCTATGCCAACTCCTGTGCCGGCCCCCCACAGTCAGCCATTGACAGCAGCGCCACGTCGTCGCAAAGGAGCGGCGCAATGAACACTATCTCTAGCCGGGAGTTGATTGAACATGCCCATTTCAGTAACGCCTGGGAACGGGCGGAACACACTATCCAGCGGGCGCTCGCCGGAGAGTCACTTATGCTGCCGATTTTCGGGCCAACACGGGTTGGGAAAACTGAACTGATTAGCACGTTGACTGCTACCTACCCCGCCAAGGTCGTTGACGGGGTGAGATTTCAGCAAGTGGTGCGGGTGATGACCCCCGTGAAGCCGTCTCGTCGGTCACTTCCGGAAGCAGTGCTGACCGCATTGGGATCCCAGCGTTATGGCCGTTCTAATGCCGAAGAACTGACGGCGCGAGTTCGCGATCTATTGAAGATTGTTGGAACACGCGTGCTCATCTTTGAAGAAATGCAGCATTTCGTAGAAAACATGTCGCCGACCGCGACGCGTGAAGCTGCTGACTGGCTGAAGGTAGTGGCTGAAGAACTGCGCCTGACGGTTGTCATGGTTGGACTACCCATTAGCGAGCAGGTGCTGATTCGAAACGAGCAGCTCCGTGATCGAGCGGATTCAATTCATGAATTCCGACCTTACAGTTGGGAACAACCACAGGAGCATCAGGAGTTTCGCCGAACGTTGCTCGGTTTGACTGAGGCGTTGGACGAAGCCGGTTGGTCAGTGCCAGACCCCCACGACATTGATTTCAGCCGTCGTGTGTATGCGTCTTGTTTGGGGCGCGTCGGAATGTTGGTCAAGCTCTTTAACACTGCCGAGCATCTTGCGTGTGATCAGATTATCGACAGCGGGATCTTGCTGAAGGCTCACGCTCAGGCCATTGGCACCAAATTCTTCTCGTTTAATCCGTTTGACTCATTGCAGGAGCTACCCGACAGCATACTTGTTCAAGGTTATGCCCAGATGCTTAGAGAGGCACACATGGGGATTCCCAAAGCCGCATCGCAGGTGGGGGTATGAGCCTGCCGGTGCTGTTGCAACCTCATGGGCAAGAGAGCTTGTCTGGATTTCTGATGCGGGTGAGTCAGCGTAACGTGGTGCCCAATGCGATTCAGCTGTTGCGCTCGATGGGGGTAAGACCGCGCGTGGTTTATGGTGACGATGATGTGTTGCGTATGGCGCAGCAGCTCTCGATACCGCCCGAGAAACTCACCCTCATCAGCCCGTCGCAGGTGAGTCATAACCCATTGTTGCGAGCGAGGTTCCAACGCAAACGCCAGATGGTTTGTCCCAGCTGTATTCGGGAGGGCGGGTATCTCCGTCAGGCTTGGCAGCATGATCTGGTCTGTGCCTGCCCTCACCATAATGTTGGCCTGATTGAAGCCTGCCCGACTTGTCATGAAGCGTTGACGATGACACGTGGGCGGGTTGAAGCCTGTGATTGCGGTCAGCTGCTGGCGAATGTAGTGGCCCCGAAAGCCTCTGACTCGGAACTGGCGATTGCCGCTTGGCTGGAAGGCGTTTCGCACCCCATGCGCAAACTGTTGCCGAAGCCCTGGCAGGATGGGTTGCCTCCTACCGATCTTGCAGAGTTCCTTGATTTTGTAGGTGCGCACTTGGGAGGAACGCAATTGACCAGGGGCGATAAACCGCGCAAAGCATCTCGCCCCCAAATGCTATCCGACACGCGGGAGCGTATAGCTTGCCTTTGGCCGCTGCTTGCGAATTGGCCGCAGGGGTTTACGGCTGCCCTCGATCAGCGCCTCCAACAGACGGAGGGACCCGGATTGGCTAAGCGTTTGGGCAGTTGGTACAGGATGCTGCATCGAGAGTTTTCGATGCTCGACTATGACTTCGTTCGGGAAACGTTGGCCAAGCATGTCGCAGCCAATTTTGATGGTCAGCTTAACCTGCGCTTGAGCACGATTGATCCGAAACACCTGGAAGAAAAGTGCTGGCTTTCACCCGCCGAGGCCGGCCGGTTGATTGGCATTGGGTCACAGCTCCTAGCGATGGCAGTCATCAACGGCGAAGTACCAGGCAAGGCCTCAACTTCTGGGGCTAATCGTTACGTCTCTTTGCATCGCGACGAGGTCGAAAAGATCCGCAGGAATCGCTTGGCGTATCTAACGGCAACTGACGTACGGAAACGGCTAGGTGTCTCTAAAAACCTATTCGAGCGTCTGATGCAAGCAGGCGCGCTGCCTCGCTACAGCAAGCGACAGCGCCCCGCGTTGGTTTCTGCTGAGTTTCGTGAGAAAGATGTCAGCGCTCTGGTTGAACGGTTGTGTGCGGTCATCGATACGCGCGTGCTACCTGCTGAGCAGCAACTCGGTCTGCACGATCTGTCAGCGCGACATGGTTTGTTGCCGGATCAAATCAGCAGTGTGCTTCAGCGGGCACTGGGTGGTCGGCTGCGCCCAATCAATCACCTGATTGAGCTGCCGGGTCTGGCAGGTTTGCGCTACGACCGACATGACGTCGACGCCGTCCTGGCGGAGTGCGTGGAAGAGACGCGTGAGCCAACGCTGTTGATCACTGACTTGGTGCGCATGCAGGGCTGGAAGCACGAAAGTATCTTGGGATGGATCAAGACGGGTCTGCTGAATACGACCCAGGAGCAGCGCGGTCACCAGGTCGTCACGGTTATCCCTGTGGCATCGCTGCTGGATTTCCTCTCGCGCTATCTGGTTCTGGCTGATGCTGCCAAGAGGGTCGACAGCAAATCCAACTGGATCCTTCGTGGGCTGATTCCCGCCGGTATCGGTGCCGTAGGCGCGGCGATCCTGCCAGGTGGTGGACAGCGCGGCGTGCTGTTGGAGATTGATGCGGTACTTCGCGCGGCGCAATGGAACAAGAGCCCTACTCAACTTCATGCGGAACTCGAATAAATGAAAGAGCTGCGTCCAAACATCGGCGAAGCGCGAGCTATGCCGCCTCCACGTAAATCCAAGCAATTGCTCTATGCACTTCTTCGGGATTATCCAGGGGAGTTTGTCACCGGCTTCGTCGTGGATGCGCACTTACAGAGTTACTGTCTCACCGGGTACATCTACAAGTCGCCTAACCATGAGAACGGCGAGCGAGTCATCGCCGAGGTCCGTGATGTGGTGGATTTCGGTGACTACTATTTGGTGCACTCCGGTAAGTACGACAGCTTTGTTATCGTCAATTTTCATCCCCGAGGCGGACGTCGCGCGATGCGTTACATGCTGGAGTTGTTCGACGGCGCGGCGTGGTTGGGTTCCAGCTGCATGCGCCATTAAAGGGGGCAATTATGTCGAGCCTTGCCAGAAGTCCCTTGTTGTCAGCATATGCCGCACGCCGCTTGGCGGGAGCCTATTGCTACAGCTTCGACGAGCCGGTGACCGCTTATTTGACGGATGTTGTGTTGGTCGCCGCGTGCGCGGTGGGGCGGACGTACCGCCATCGCCGCGCGGACATTTTCGGGCGGTTCCAGGACGGGCACCGGATCCGTACGTCAGACATTCTTCATGCCAAGCAGTGCGGGGCGTACTGGAGTTTGTACACGGCCAGCGGTAGCCATTATGTCGTCGTGACGTTTGCCGCACGAGGCGGGCGACAATCGCTGAAGCGCTGGTTGGGCTGGTCTGCTCAAGGGCCGTTGTTGACTCCAGCGGTGATGCATTAATGCTCAGTAATGGTGATTCGAACCGGGCTTCGTATAACGCGCCTACGGTTAAATCAGCGGGATGATTGGGTTCTGCCCACCATATCCAGAGTAGGAGGACTGTTTGTTATGACCGGTGAGATATTTGCTTGGGAATACAGTCTGTGGGCATGGCAAAACGTAGCTGAATAGTTGGCTGGATTGTGATTTTGTGATGAGGCTCTCTATTTTATTCGGCGCTTAGCGGCGGTTAAAGCCTGTATCGGTTCCTGATTAACTTTTGAGGGGCTGGTACAGATGATGAATGTCCATTGGTCTGAAGTAAGTGACGAGGTAACAAAAGTCTATCTTGTGGTCGCGGTTGCAGATCCGCAGCAAGTGATGCTGGCGTGGGGGGCGGCAATTCCTGTGGATCTCGGGAAAGCCTTACAGCGGGATCTGTTGGCTGGTGTGCTCAAGAATCAGTCCGTCCAAGATGCGGTGCAGTGGATGTCGGTGCAGGTAGGCCTACCTTTGCGGCGACTCAGAATCCCGGTGTGTTCGACGCACCTGGAATTTACAACGCTGAGAGGGGTTTTTCTGTATGCAGAGCCGTTTGTCTTGCCCGCCTACAGTCAGCACGGCCGCTTTTGTGAAACGGCTTTTGGTGAGTTGAACCAGGTTTTCCTGGATTGGCTTGAGGCAGGTACTGATGTGCCTTTCAGTGTGATGTTTTGCTGGTAATAGACAGGGAGGTACTGATGCGCCTATTCAGCTACAAAATGACCCATGACACAGGGTTCGCCCCAAACCCTTTTGGTAGCACCCTGACGCTCGCCACCTGCAAGCCGCAGATCCGCTCGGTGAAGAAAACGGGGGACTGGATTGCCGGGTTTACCTCCAAAACCTTAAGCGGTGATCAAGTAGGTGAGGAGCGGTTGATCTACCTGATGCACGTGGGACCGAAGCTGCACTTGCGAGACTATTATGGTGACCCTCGCTTCCAAGACAAAATTCCCAACCTAGGTAAGCCAGGCCCTATGGCCAAGGCAGGGGATAATATCTATAGGGCTCTTGTGCCTGGTGCGCATGAGCCAGGACATTTCGAGCAGCTTCCCAACCCGAATCACTGGGACATTGCGATGGATGCGCCCAGCCCATTTGACTTGGATCGTGACGTGTCGGGTCAGTACGTTTTGGCTGCCGAGGAGTTTTATTACTTTGGGGCGCAGGCCATTTCCCTGCCTGAGAGCGTGCGGCCTGCGTTACCACGGGGGCAGTCAGCACATGGCAAGCTGTCTTCAGTCGAACAGGCCGAACGGTTTATTGCCTTCATTAGAGACCGCTACAAGCCTGGGCGGCATGGTAAGCCGACGCAGTGGCCGCAAGACGATAGTCCTGCTTTTGCTTCGTGTGGAGGGCACTGATGCGGATCATCCTGAGTCGAAAGGGGTTTGATTCAGCAGCAGGTGGTTGCCCTAGTCCTATCTTCCCGAATGGACGCCTGCTGTCTTTGCCTATCCCTGATAAGAGTTCACCCATTGCCTACAGTGACCTGATGTTTGCCGAAATTAATCTCGGTGACTTGGTCGTAGACCTCACCGGGGATACCAAGCGTCGCCAACACTTTGCCCATCTAGATCCCGATCTGCATGCTGATGCGTTACCTCGATTACCAGGCTGGAAGCCCCTGTTGGGACAGACCAGTAGCGCGCAAGGGCATCTCAGCAATCAGGGCGTTCAGATCGGGGATGTATTTGTGTTCTTTGGTTCGTTCCGACCGGTAGAAATGACTGCTGAGGGGTGGCGATTCAAGAGCACTGAGCGGGCCCGTCATGTGATCTGGGGCTGGCTACAGATTGGGCAGATCCACAGGGTCGATGATATGCGGTCCGATGAATTGTCTTGGGCCCGATACCACCCACATTTTTCCTATGCGCAAGATCCTGCCAACACCTTGTACGAGGCAGCAGAGCAGTTGGTGTTGAACGGCGTTCGCACAGGCTCTCCAGGGGCAGGTGTATTTACGCACCTCGATGAGCAGCGGGTACTGACGGTTCCTGGCAGCGGTGCACAGACTCAATGGAGGCTTCCCGCTTTTTTTGCCCCAGTAGCGGAGGTGTCGCAGCTGAGTTATCACCCTGATCTGGGCAGGTGGAGGTTGGTGGGTGATGAGTGCTTACTTTACAGCGCGGCTAGAGGGCAGGAGTTTGTCTTTGACGCCCGAGAGCAGGAGGCACCTGCTCAATGGCTGCGTGTCTTGCTGGAAGCTGAGCCGCCTTTGAAGTAAGAGGGGCCGTAGGAGTTGCCATGCCGGTGCTGAAGCCATATCACCCTGAACCTTTAATACCAGCGAGCTATTGGAGCCAGTTGGGTATTCCCTGTCAGGGAGTGGAACTCATCGAGCAGGTGCGAGAGGGTTTTGTCTTCGAAACGCTGGGCCGTTTGGCGGTAGTGACGGGGTTTAGCACGCAGGAGCTGGCGGAGATGATCGGTTTGTCCCATTACGCTTTGCGTCTGGGCCGGCGGCGGGGGTACTTGTCGACGCAGCATAGTGATCGATTATTTAGGGTGGCGCGTGTCATTGGGGCAGCTTTCGACCTTTTTGATGGAGATAGGGTGTCAGCAAATCAATGGCTCATGACGCGGCAATTCGGGCTTGGGGGGCATCGCCCCGTCGATATGCTGGCGACGTATGTTGGATACGAAGCTGTACTGACACTTGTAGGGCGACTTGAATACGGTGTGCTGGTTTAAGGCCCCGCCCAGATCAGTCTGGGCGGTTACTAGCATCAGATTTCTACCATGACTGGCGTAGCGATTAGGGTCTCAATGGCGTTGTATAGATCGACTGTCGTCTGCTGTGTCTTGATAGAAACGACCAGGCTGTATCGGACACGGTTATTGAAGCGGCCCTCTTTGAGGATCGTTTTCCACCACCCCAGCGCAGGGTAAATCGCCAGCATGCCCAAGCCCGCCAAGTCCGCCGCAGTGCCTCGCCAAATATCCGAGTGCAGAGACCCGCGATGCCGTGCTCGTGTACCGAGCAGCCAGCGTGGATCTGAACCGCCCCCCTGGTAAGTACCCTCTTCTTCGTCGCGGGCACGTTGGTTGATGCGCTGACGGAAGTCGGTTTCATCTTCCCCAGGGCGACTCACTTCAAATCGCAAGCCGTGCGATTCATAGCGGTACCGCCCTTTCACCCCCCGCTCTGTGACGCCGGGGTTGGGCTCGATGAAATACGAGAGGGTGACGCGCATTTCAACATCAGCTGCACCTAGGTCGAGCAGCTCTTGTTTGGGCCAGGGCAGCAAATGCAAGTGCATGTCACGGGCTGTAGGGTTTTTCGACCCCTGTCTCATGAAAGGCTGGAGTTCGTCTTCGACGACCAGGGTCAAGGAGTCTGCGGCACTCCAGAGCGCTTGCTCTAAGTTTGGGACACCGAAGCCGCAGGTTCTCACCAGACCTGCGTAGTCGGCTTTGGCCGACCCGGCTAAGAAGTCCTGCTGCATGCGCTCGGTCCACTCTGCCGAATGAACCATCAGTGCGCGAACTGTTTCGGGCCATAACTGTGGATACGTGGAGAGAATCTGCGCCGCCATACGAGCTGCCAATGCAGATGCTGCGCTGGTGGCCCAGGTGGTGGCGAACAGGCGTTGTTGGGGTAGGTGTGAAGTGGTCAGCAGTGACAACGCGGCATGTGTGCATGCCCATTGGGTGTTTTTTGCGAGGTTACCACCCTCAAATACCACATCAGGTTTCAGTGGCCACGGCGTTCGTAGCCACGTGACCGACGTGGTACTGAATGGACTGAGGCTGCCACCGGGGGCAAGTGCCTGATATCCGGGGCTGGGAGGGTCGATCCTCACCTTCTGTGTATACGCGCCCACGCTTAGAGCATTCCAAGCTTGTCCGGGATCATGAATACCGTCGCTCAGGTTACTGTGGGGGTACTTCAGGTATTGCTGATCATCGGCATTGCCCGCAGAGACGATCATCAGTCGAGGATTGTCCCGTTCACCGAGGACATCAAACGCCAAAGCATCTACTGCCGCAGACCAGGCGGATGGCCGTCCACGATCTCGTCCGTCGCTACTAGTGACTGCCATGCTGAAAATGCGTTTACGGTATGGCTGAGCTATTTCTGGTTCAGATACGGCGCGTATGGTGAGGGCACCAAAAGGTTCATCTTGGTTGCCTGATGCTGCCGGTAAAATTTTCACGGACTCAAGTCGGTGGCTGATCACCAATGGTCCTTGTCCGGATAGCGGGGCTGTCAGGTCACCAAAGAGCGCGACGCCGGCTAGCCCAGTGCCGTGGCCGTGGTTGTCTTGGGCACCCCAGGTAGCATCAATGGTGTAGAGATCTGGTACATCAATGTGAGGAGCCAGAAGGGGGTGGCCTGAGTTCACGCCTGTATCGAGCAGGCAGATGTGAACGGACTCATTGCCGGCGACGGTGGTGCGGTCCAGTAACTCATCCACCCAGATCCGTTGCTCTGTTGGTGGAAGTGAATCAAAGAACTCGGCGGTTTCTTTGGCTCGCCGGATCTCTGCGACTTCGTTAAGCAGGGACATCGACTGAGTGATTTGAGCTTGTGTTCCCAGCACGTTGAGAACGGTTCGCTCTGGGAAGTGTAAGACGTGTTGGGATGTGCGAAATCCGCAGGCTTCTGCGATGGAGCGAAAGCGTTGGAGCACGGCCTCTCGGCTTTCCCGAACTGGGAGCCAGAACTCCCACCATATGGCCTGATCTTCATGTTCAGGGAGGGCGCTTCGATCATCGGTCCACAGTGCGCCAAATGTGGCGACACGGATTTCCTGGATGGTATTCAGGAGCGGTGCGTTGCGTGGATTGCCTTTGACCGTGTCGGTTTCTAGGTATTGCCGTACAAGGCTTTCAAACGCCTTGAGCTGACCGTCTGGTACAAACACGGTCGCCAAGGTTGTTTGAGCTTCACTATCGTGACGAACGTTAAGCAGTTCAATGTGCTGCTGGCTACGGGCCAATCCTTCAAACGCAAGCTCGAAACCAGGTTGGCTTTTGAACTCGATCTGAAGACCTAGCCCTGCCTCAAGGCCAGAACGGCGCTGTAGCTGAACCGCATCTGCTACCTGGTGTCTGACTTGTCCGATTTGCCCTAACAGCGCAGCGCCGTGGGCTGCTCTATCCAATCGAGGTAAGCGCTTTTCTCCACCTGCGGAAGCCGTGGATTGGAATCGCTCGGCCTTACCGGTTCCCTGAAAAAGAAAATGTGGACGCTGTCCTGCGTTCTGTTCCGTCATTGAAAAGCTTCACTGCCTTATGAGCGCTGTTTCCCGTGGAAAGCCTTGCGCTCCTCAAGGTTCTTCGCCACATCGTCAATTGCCACATTGGTACGGTCATGGATGATTGCATCCTTGATCGTGTCGTCAGTCGCTCGGGCTAATTCCGCATAGCTGAGGCCATCTGCCACCTTGCAAAGGCTATCCCAGCGCTTAATCGATTTTGAGAAATTCGCGAGCCGGCTTTTCAGTACAGCTTTAATTTGATCCTGGCTGGGTAGGCCATACTCGATGACATCATCAAAGCGTCGGAACAAGGCGTAGTCGAGGATTTCCGGGTGGTTTGTAGCAGCGATAATCAAGCTGTTCGATTGATCCTGTTCGATCATTTGAAGGAAGCTGTTCAGGACACGGCGGATCTCACCGACGTCGTTGGCCATGCCTCGCTGGGAGCCAATCGCATCGAACTCGTCGAAGAAGTAGATGCCTCTGGTGTCTCGGATGGCATCGAAGATCTGCCGGAGTTTGGCAGCTGTTTCACCCATGAATTTTGTGATCAGGCTGTCGAATCTTACGACGTAAAGCGGAATGCCTAGCTCACCAGCTAGTGCAGAAGCAGTCATCGTTTTTCCCGTTCCAGGGGGACCGACCAATAGGAGCTTGCGCCGAGGAGAGAGGCCGTGAGCGCGAATTTTCTCGAAATTGCGCTGTTCGCTAATGATCCTGGCCAATCGCTGATGGGTGCTCTCATCCAAGACCATTTCCGAGAAGCGGGTGTGAGGTAGAGCAACGGTTAGAAGGTTGCTCAGCTCGCCTCTTGGCTGTCCAATGGGAACGGGTTGGCCGGAGGGCAATTGTTTGGCTCGTGGCTTGGCCGAGTCGATGAGCGCTCGCAAGTCCTCTGCCAGCTTTCCATGCCCCTGCTTTGCCTCATGAGCAGCCAACTGCATTGCAACAGCCAGAAAATTGCTGTCATCTCCCTTTATGTGTGAGCGCAGTAGTGCTTTGAGGTGTTCGCCGCTAGCCATGATTACCTACCTATTTGTGGTGATAGTGTAACCTGCTTAGACGTTGTGGTTTCTTTCCGTGCCATACCGATCATCCTTTGATCCTCCCTTTTTGCTCCCAATTTACGGAGCAAAATTCTTAAATCTAGACAGGCATTAGCGGAACAACATCTGCTTTGGATAGCCCCTTCTCTTGATGGGAGCGAGGTGCTCCTTTTGCTCTGAATTGCTCTATCAAGATTTGGGCCTTCTCTGCGTGTTTCGCAAATGGTGCCTTACGAGCCCAGCTTTCAGGACCGGAGCACTCATTCACCTTGACGACGCTCTGCTGGCCATAGCGTCTCTGCATGACTGGTTCAGCGAAGCTGGCAAGTTCTGCTGCCTGAGCATGGTCAAGCAGCATGATTTGCGAGCCATTCCGGAAGTTGCAAGGACGAAGGCCAGGGCCAAGACATACGTCATAGTGCTCATGAGCATAGAACAGATCGAATCCAGGGCAGCGTTCTGCATCAAGCGCCAATGTGTAGTAAGTCACTCTGGGTGGAAGCGTCGGAAAGACTGGAATTGAGATAGTGAAAACCACCTTGTCTGCTCCGCTAGTAGCTAGTATTTGTGGGGGCGTAGATAAACGTCAAACACAATGCAGCCATGCGAGAAGATCTAAAACATGGCAGGTGTTTCGATTTAAAGGTCAATGCAAACCTGTAGCGTGTACACGCTCTCCGTGTCTTCGGACACCTGCCATACGGCCTTCTCTCGAATGCGTAACCGGCTGAGTAAGCTAGGGTGTGGGTGCTTGGCGCGCCCGTTTGCGGCACAGACCAGAAGGATCGCATCTCCAGAGTGAGCCAGAACTTCAGCGTCGATGCTGCGATTGCTGCCATGGTGAGGCAAGACTAAAACATCTAGGTCTCTCATCACATTGCGGTAGCGTTCCAGCCATGGCTTGCGAGTTTCTGGTGATTGCAGGTTCGCGTCTCCAGTTGACAGCCACGAGCCGGCTCCTTCTTGTGGATGGCGTGTCCCTGGCCAGACTCGCATGTGCGCAGAGCGGTTACGGCGCCAAACAGATTGAGTATCTGTCCGGTCGATGGAGGTGTTTGTTCTCACCCCTAAGTGGGCACCGGAATAGAGACTTAAAGATGGCTTGTTATTGTCGCTGGATAGAATTGCGTAGCAACGCTTTAGGGCCTTACGTTGTTCTTTGTCGGCGAGCACCTCGATTAAGCGTTTGGTGAAGCTTTTCGAGCAAATTGATCGTTTTGTGAATACTTGAGGCAGCATCTTGCCCACGGCTTGACGAAACGACTCAATGACATCTTCCGGAAACGGATGAACGTAGGGAACCAGTGACCAAAGCGGTTTGTAATTGCTGATGGTCAGGACAGTGTGTTCGCCTAAGGTCTCAACGACGATATCTTCGGTGGCCTCCGAGTCAGCAATGCTGGAGCCCATCGAATGAATGGTGCAATGGATCGCCTGGTCCGGCTTCTCGTGCCTGCCTAAAGGTTCGCTGTCAGGAGTTTCTTCGTTATCTGGATTGAAAGGCAGTGTCTCATCACTGCTCCCCCGTTGCAGGTGAAGCACCCGCTTGACGCCGCGCACGGCAAACCACTGTGCGGGGTCGGCCAGAAAAGTTTGTACCGACATCCTAATGCCTGATGGACCGATTGCTTCGCAGGCGATCATCGTCACATGCAAAGCATCCAAGCATGGAAGTATGACGGTATCGATTTGCATATAGGCCATAAGTGCATCGATACCGTTGATATGGTCAGCATCAAGATGCGATATGAAGAGCACATCAATTTTGCCAGGCGAGCAAAAAGGTAGGCCTTGCTCAAAGTGCTCTCGGTTCAGCGAACCGCAGTCGAACGCATAAGTGAAGCTTGAGCCACCTGGCCCGGTCATTTCGCTCACTAGAAATCCACCCTGGCCAACTGGTAACTGGCGGATGGACGCATCTAAAACTCTGGTCTTCAAGGTTCACTTCCTGTGGTGGTTGCTACCGGCGATTGTACACAGGGAAGTGAATGAGACAGCCCGTCTGGCTTAGTCGGAATGGAGGTTTTCACGCAGGCCAAGAGTACGATGATGATCAGAGTGATCCTTCGTGTGTTGATGGAGAAGTCTGGCATTAGCCAGTGAAGCTAGGTGTGGTTCACAGTCCAGATGCCCACCATTCGGCACAAACAGCCGCGCTATAGAGATTTGCTTAGCTTGGCGCTTGCACTCTCCTGTTTGGTATCTGAATGCCCATCCAAGCGAGGTTTACGTCAGTGAACTCTTCACTTTCTCGGTTAAAAATTACGTCAATTTTAAAGTGGCATCGCTGCATAGTTTCCATGCTTACCTTGCCACCAGCAGTCTCTATATTTATAAAGTGCTTGTCGAAATCCAGCTCATTAGCAATGTAGTTTTGCTCTGAAACCTCAATAGTCCAAATCACGCTTAGCAGTTGGAAGTAATAACCGAGCTTAATATTACCTCCATGCAACTGCTCACTCGAATATATCTCCGGGTCCTCAACCCCTTCAAAGTCCTCGGCAGAAAAACTTTGAATAGCTCTCAGGCAATCGATCGAAACCCCAGCAGCGCCTAAAAATTTCTCGATAGGAGAGTTAGATGCATCCTCAAGGTATTCAATTGCAGCCTGAGAGGCCGCACGCTCTAGCTCATGGCCCCAGTCATCAATGAATGCGTCCAATTGGTCACCCATCAAAAATCTGTGAGGCGTTCCAATGGCTGACGGGGCCGAGGATGACATCATAAGTTCCATCTCATCATCAGTTAAGTTGAGGACGATATCCCCCCAAGGCTTTCGCTCTGCGTCACCTTTGATTCTGGCAAGTCCCATAGCCTTTGCGGAGAAGAGACTCACATCGATATATTTCATGAGCAAAGGAATTGTCCCTCCGATTCGATACCGCAGAGCATCCCAAATCAGCGTGACATAGGACGGTCCACCATCGAATGAAGAGGACACTACTCCAATGACGTGCCCATCCGAGTCGACAACAGGACCTCCGCTCATTCCACCCATGGTATCCATTTCTACTTCGAGACATGGTGCAGGCATCCGCTCACCGCGCCCCTGTGGAAACGCGGCTGTTACCAGTCCCGACGAGACCATCGGACTCACTGAGGCCACGCCTTCTTCTATATGCTGATGCCTAAATCCAAATGCCCAAAGCCGCTCACCAACTAGCGGCAATCCCACCCTCAACGTCGCAAGATTAAGCGGATAGCCATCCAAAGCGTCCGAATTGAGCGTACAGCTCACCAGGGTTAGGGACAGTCTGAAAAAGACTTTCTGATTTTGGCAAAATAGCCGAACGCCACCCACCGAGTTTTCTGATGAAGCAGATGACCTTCGCCGATGCCGAGTACGCCGGCAAGCGCAAGCAGACCCGCAAAGA
>Ga0208645_1000912_pt1 | contig 29089 bp, 31 predicted proteins | sample VirMetDEL_Sep_01_FD_184519 | JGI IMG/M metagenome (GOLD analysis project Ga0208645, IMG submission 184519) | Aqueous microbial communities from the Delaware River and Bay under freshwater to marine salinity gradient to study organic matter... | ecosystem: Environmental > Aquatic > Marine >... | reverse complement strand
TATTAAAGGAGCTAGTCTTATCTTTTCACAATCTAAGGCTGTGGTATCTTCATATAAAACACAATCCGCTCCTGGAGGAGAAACAACCTGTTGTATATAAGGAACATCATCTATATTTAAAGTTCTAGATGGATTATTTCCATCATCCCAGTATACTTGCCAAGTACAGTCATAATTCTCTTTAGCTGCACCTGTAATCAAATACTTTCTGTTGAAGCTTAAACAATCATCATTTACTAATGTAGTATACTTACATTCATTGTCATCAAATATACCAATCTCTGAAGATGTATCATCTGTAGAAAATATAACCCACTGATCACCGTATGTGTGTATAGCACCAATAATAGTATATGGTACAACAGCACAAGATAAGTTTGCAGGTTCATTTCCAATAACACCTACATCTCCATCAACAGAATTATTTGCTGCATTTCTAGCATGCCCCCATTGTTCTTTTGGAGAATAGCTTGGGAACAGATCTTTCTGCATCCCTTTGCTAAAAGCATTTACTTCAGTAGAAGACGTTGATTGTTGCTTTGCCATCTTATGTTAAATTATAAAGAGCGTTTCCATCTGGTGGATAACTCTTAAACATATTATAGTAATTATGATATTGTGCTTTTCTATTCATTAACCAAACTTTCTTAAGTTCTGCAAAGTCCGGAGTATTGATAAATCCTAAAGCATTATTTCTAGCTGCTCTTAATCTTTGCTCAATAAGACCAAGTTGCTGAGATACATTTTCTCCAGCAAAAATCATGTTCTCAAGTATACGTTGTTTAAGAGCATACTCATAGTATTCATTGCAATAAGGATGATCAAGAACTAAAAGATTCCCATTATGATCTTCCATTGCACCTTGATAACTCATATATACTTTACCTGTTGTAAAACTTGTAACTATAAATCCATCTTTTATTTCAGCTATATCATGGGCTTGTAAACCAACATTAGGACAATCACATGTAGCATCATTTACAGTATCTATTCTCAAAGGCATAAAGGTTGTAAAAGTTCTCCACTGTGATGCAGCTACCTTTTGAATTAATTGATATTCATTTTTATTATCACATGACTTTATAACACAAACCTCTCTACACTCAGGATCATCACATGGTCCAGACTCACCTGGAGCTGGAACATATGGTACATCATTAAATGTTTCTATGTGAGTTCCTGACGGTGGTCTATCTGCTATAGTATACTCACCACATCTAAATGCATAGTTTAAATATGCAAAATCTGTAGGTAGTTTAGCTTTACCATGCTCTATATCAACAACAACTTCTTTAGTTCTGTGAATTCTTAAACCTAAATCATAATTGACTCTAGTTGCAACCTTAATTAGTTGTGCTGGATCAATCATATTCTCAAGAGCATAGTTAGCAAAGTCTACTGATACATCTTCATATAACTGATCAAATGTTCTATATTTATGTGATACGCCCATTATCTATTTACGTTTACTTTGTTATCTCCATCTTCAGGAGGTACTTGAACTGTAAGCATCATTGCCTTAACAACTTCTTGTTCTATTTCAGCAAATAATGCTTCTGGTATATTTATTTCTTGGTTATATCTAGGAACACATTTCTCTGTATCTTCACAAAGCCATTGACCAATATTGTCATCAAATACTCCTTCTACTTTGATTGCATCCCAATCTACATTTGGTAAATACAAATAACCATTTAAAAACCACCAATACTTTCTTTTATTATATCTAAAGCTTGTAGTTTTTGTAATTGAAGTATAAGTTCCTGGTTGTGTTGCTTGAGCTTCTATTGATCCATCAATTGAACTTATAGTTCTAATTAACGGTCCCCAGTAACCTTCAATCATATCAGGCATTTTTTCTTTAGTTCTTTTTATTGTACATCCACTTTGAATACCTGTACACTGAGCTTCAACCTTATCTACTTCAATAAGCTCTACATATGGTAGAGTTTTCCATACGGCATTAAACTTCATAAGTTTGTTAGCAAAGTCTTGTCTTCTCATAAATAACTGAGCATACTTTGTAACCAAACTATATACATAACGGTCAGTAACAAAAGCATCTTGAACTTCAGCTTTTACCTGACCTCTTACTCTAGATATAACTTCGCCAATTGTTGTTGCCATAATTACATATCAAATTCATTATAATCTTCAAGCAGTTCTGGATCAAGGTTATCTTGATACAGGTGTGCTATCTGATACTTATTTTGTATAACTGCATACTTAGTCCAATCTTTTGGATATTCTGAGCTAACAGATCTTTTAAATTCTCTGCAAGCTTCAAATTTCCAAAGCTCTCTATTTTTAAACTTATACTTTGCTGAGGCATTTGTATAAAATATTTTAGCAATATGACCATCAGTATCCCAGTTATTATTTTGCAGAACCTTACTATACTCATTTGACTTTGCATAATTTATGTTAGTCTTATTATATTTAGCAGGAGAACAACTTCCTATAAATAAATAACCCAATGAGTCGGGTAATTCTACACCATCTCTATATTCAATAACACCATGCCATAAATTCTTATTATAAAGCTTTATAATCTTTTTAAGCTTGTCATTATCTATACTTCCATATTTAGGATATTTATCCTTAAATTCTTTCAGTAAAGTTCTATTTAAAAGACTTAATCTCTTCTCTCTAAATCTAGGAGCTTTAAGATCAGGTTTTCTAAAAATTTTAGTCATAGTGTTTATATTATAATTTACAAAAAAAACCGCACTTATAAAAGTTAAACATTAAAGTTTAATCAGCTAAATAAGTTAGTTCACATATATTTCCTTTATCTGGCAATTGTAATTCTAGTTTGCCAGATCTTCTATTACCTGTATACTTTTTATGATAATGATAATAATCTGTTTTAGATAAACTTGGTAATGTCTTATGTATAAAGCCTGCAGTTTCACTTGTAGTTATATATTCTACAGTTTTATTTTGATGAAAGTGTCCTGTAAATAAAGTTCTATTTTTAGCAGTACCCCATTCTATTGGAAACTCCGTAGCATATATTATTGGTGTATTTTTGCTAGTTGCATCACCATGCTCAAAAGCATTAAAGTTATTATTCCATACATGAACTTTTCTTTCCTCATACTTTGTATCCCATGTAATATTTTCATCACCTATTGATTTTTCTAATGCATGAACTAAATGGAAAGATGAAAGTCTATCATGATTTCCAGGAACATATACTACAACAATTTCTTCACAATACTTTTTTAATAAGTTAATTGCCCAATGCATTGCATCAAAAGCTTGCACATAAGCTTCTGTTGCACTCATGCAATTATCTAAAGGTGTTCCACTTGTAGTAGTCCCACCAAAAGTATCCATGTTTATTAAATCACCTCCAACTACAAAGTATAGAACTTTAATGTTGTATGTTACAATAGATTTTTTAATAAGATAGCAAATTGCATCTTCAAAGTCTTTATCTACAGTTTCATTTCCTTCTTTACCAAAATGTATATCTTGAAGTGACATTATACCGCAAACATCTTCTCTTTGTGGTGCAATCTCAAAACCGCTTGGTCTATATAAATCAGGTAGTTTATATTTCTTTGGTTTCCAATTTTTAATTAATTCTTGAATATTAATTAAATCATCTCCTTGTATTTGTGTAACTAAAGCTGATATTCTCCAATGATCAGACATTTGTTTATTCCAATATTGAGATAACTTCCACTTAGTAGTATCAATATTTAAAATCTTTATTATTTCATTTGCATCTTTAGGCTCTACAAAACTTTTAGCTGATAGTTTAGCTTGACCTGAATCTAAATTTACAGTAGATGCCGCTTCTGGATTTGCTTTAATCTGTGCTTTTTTAGATTCCATCTTTAATTGATACTTTATCTTTTTTTTTATTTGGATATATTTCTTAATTGGAATATCTAGATATCTTGCGCAATATTCTTGAGACTTCTTAAACTTAAATGTATCAAAGACTCTTTTCTCTAAATCAGTCATTGGATTTCATTTTAATGTATAAATATACGTAATTATCAAAAAAAAGCCCAGAGTTATCCGGGCTTTGCAACTTTGGTAATAAAAAACCAACAAATTATCACCTCTGTTATAATGTTGTAAATAGTATCTCTACGCTATCACAAGTAGCTGCTCCCGCATCTGTTGATGTTAGTTTAACTTTATGGTCAGTTGCTGAAACTAATCCTGTGATTGCTAACTGTAAAACTGTAGGGCTAACTGTACCCGCAGATACATAACCAGATCCTGAATCAACAAATACTTCTATTTGAGTAGTTAATGTAGATTCACCATTCCATAATATTACTGCAGAGTTAGACGTTATATTTGCAGCATAAACATTATATGGTGCATGATGTACATCATCTGCTGTACAAGCACCTACACCAGAACTTAACATCAAAACTAACTTTTGAATTATTGAATCTAATCTTTCTCCAGTTTCTATTTTAATTACTTGTCCTGTAGTACCAACTTGAAATGATGTACCGCAATAGCTAACACATTCTGTGCATTGTACGTCTACACATCTTTCACTTCCCACACTACAATCTGTATATGTGCATGGATTAGTGATTGCTGGATCTGAACAACCGCAAGGTTTAGCTGGATTACATTTATTACAATTACATGCCATTTTTAATTCTTTTATTTATTAAGGTGTACAAGATGCACATACATCATATCTGCTATCTAAGTCTGTTGCTAATTCTACAGCTACAGCAGAACAGTTATCAAGTACTGTAACACATCTGTTTGTCAATGTTACCCAGTCTGCTCTACCTCCACCTGGTGTAAAAGTAGCTCCGGGATTAAACAATTTAATTACACTTCCATTTGCTATTGTACCACAAGAATGATCTGTTATGCTTACATAATATACATCACTTGTTGAACAGTCCTCTACTTCATATACTGATAATGCTGGTATAGTTGTAGCAGGATAAGCATCTGCACATCCTTTTAGGGATCTTGTCAATCTTGTTCTAAAATCTCCATCACCATTTTTAATCTCGTTATTAAATACACTTGTACTATATTCTTGATCTAAGAAGGCTAATGTTCCAAAGTTAGTTTTACCAAATAGTTGAGTTACTGTATTTGATGGAGTAGTAGCTCCTTTATAAGGCATGGAAGCCGCAACACCCTGAAGTATATAATTAGTTACATCTGGTGCAGTTTTAATACCATATTTACTTGGCGGTATTAACTCAGCTGTATAAGCAGAAATCATTTGCAATATGTTAGCCGCATCTGCAGATCCAGAACCATTAACAGTCATTGGATACAATATTGCAGATAATCCATCAGGGAACTGAGTTTGAGTAAGACCTAAAGCCTGAGCCCATAAACTTGTTTGTGTTCCATCTAACATATCAATTAATGCATCATAGTCTTCTTTGTAGCTTGCTGTTGGTTGAGCTGTAACACCACTACCATATCCTGCAGCTAATGTAGAATCATGATAACTTCCACTTGAATCATTAGAGAATACCATTACAGTTGCTGCGTTTTTATATACACCAACTCCAGATCCTCCTGGCCAAGATGTTGGTAATAATTCTAAAGCTTGCCATGCTAAATCAGCAGACTGAGTCCAACTTGCACCATCATCTACAACAGCTTTAAAGTATCCAAGCCATCTTTTAGAATCTGTAGGTATAAAATAAATATTACCAGAGAATCCAAACTCAAGAGCCCAGTAAGCTCTAAGTTGTGTAAATCCATTGCTAAGCAAAGCTCCTTCAGCTGAAGTAATTCCATTTGTATTAACAAAGACATATAAGTCTTGATCTGTATGTTCTAGTTTTACATCACAAGCCACAGTTTGAATTTGCACTGTAAATGTATCTAAAGAACAGTTTCCAGTTCCTGGAACTGTAGGTTGCAACTGAACTTGGAATGTATCAGCATAATCCGTACTTCTAGAAGGATTTACTGTAGTATATGTAAACTGATTTGCAATAGCTCCTTGAACTACTGTACCTAATACAGGATTGGTTATAACAGACATATCTGGTTCACCTGCTCCTAATACATATGGTAATGTAATATCTACACTATCTCCATCAAGTCCACATAGTATTTGAATTGGATCAGATAATATAAATGTTGGACAAGCACAACATTCTACAACAGATCTTACACTATTTGTAGCATTATCCCATCCTGCATAAATATATCTTGTTAATGAGCCATCTACTCTTTTTCCAATGTAGAACCAATAACTTTCAGCAGAACCTCCAAATACTGTATATGTAGAAGTACCACACTCTAGATATTGTCTAGAAACTTCAATACCTGCAGGACATGCAGCACTTAAAGATGTAGTAGCACATTCCTGAGCACTTTGTATTGTTGTCCAAGCTTCTGTTTCAAAGTCATATCTTATGATTGTTGGAATACTTTCTAATGGCCCTGTACATGTTGTTTGAACCTTTATATAAACAGATCCGCTAGTTTGTCCGGTAGATATAGTTCTTAAACCATCAGCTCCAGTAGTTAATCCATTATATGTTATATCATCAACACTCCATGATATTTCAGCACTAACTGGTGAAGGCTCTGTACCATAACTTACAGTAACCGCAACATCTCCTGGCGTACCAAGATAATCCATAGTTGGACTTGTAAGTATTGGAGAGTCACACGGAACTGTTGCACCAACATTTTCTTCTTTAATTAAACCATCTGCAAAATCATACCAATATCTATTAACTGTAATACCACTATCATATAAACCTAAAAATACATCCGCTGTTTCTACAGCTGCAGTTGATGGAGCTATAACTTCTACATCATTGCATATTACACCTGGAATTGTAATTACTTCTACTGGACATGTATTTCTAGAACTTGGTCCAGCTATAACTGTAATTTGAACATTATATGTATCTCCAGGAGTAGCTCCTGTAAATGTATAGTTAATTGATGCAGGAGGATTTGTAATAGTAGTAGTTCCTAAAACTGCACCTGATGACTGACTAACAGCTTCTATTTGATATTGAACAGATGATCCTAAATTGTTTACAAATGCTACTTGTATAGAACTTGGTCCTGCAGCTACAGTAACACCTGATGGGCAAGGAACAGTCAATGGTATAATTACTTGTTGTCTATCTGCACATTGCGAATTACCATCTGTAACACAAAATGGAATACTTAAAATTAATGAGGATAATCTATTTAAACTTGAAATATCAATATTTACACCAGTAGATGAAGTAAGCAATCCACTTACATTAATATTTTGAGAAGTTGTAGTTCCATCAGAATCTGTAACAGTAACTGTCGTTACACCATTACAATCTGTAAATCCTGTTGGAATTCTAGCTGCTTGAAAGTTCAAGTTAATTGCATCAGGAACTCCTGTACCTGATGAATCTATTGTGTTATATGTAAATGCAAAATCTGCACCATCACATTGTTTTGGTAATGCTTCTTGTATATCAGAAACAGCCGTATATAAATCACCTAATAATTTCCATTGATTTATATTTGATTCAGCTAGATTCTTTGGTGAATCCACCCAACCTGTAATATCACCCAATGTTCCTGCTACAGATAATCTCTTGTTACCTGCACTAATAGTTTGAGATGATATAGCTTCATTTATAACACCTGTACCACCAACAACATTTATTTGTTTACATAATTCTGATTCAATTGCAAGAACCAATGTTGAAATAGACACCTCTTGTCCTTCAAACAAACATCCTGATATAACGCTAAAGTCTGCTTCTGAATTTGGTGAACATGGTAAAACGCATGCCTCTAATGTAGCTACTCTAGCACTTAAGTTTTTAAAGTTTTGGCTAATTGTTGTTAGTGAGCTTATTACACTACATAATTGATTCCCTATATATACCGCCCAGTCATTTGGAGTTAACTCTGTAACTAAGTTCCCTAAGCTATCTCTATATTGCAAACATTCAGGTAATGCAAAATTATCCAAAGCCTTCACAGGACTTTCTGCACATACTGCATCTATAATAGCTTGCAATGTTGCAACAAGACCTTCTGGTGGAGTTTCCACAATACATGATATATCTAAACCTGTAAGATCTGGATTACATTCACAAGTTGCACCTATAATGTTGCATAGTTCTTCTGCTAATTTTGCAACAACATCACTGACTGTATCACCATTACATAAGTTAATGCATGATATATCCGGACCCTGCCATATGACGCAGTTTGATGAAACTGGCGTACAAGGAGAAGTATTATTTGTATTTGACGGTAACATAGTATATATATAATATAATAATTTTTAAAATTTTATCCTACTTCATCACAATTAATTGCTTGACTAACTAGACCTTCTGTTCTAGTAAGGGTTTCATTTTTTAACTCCTCCCAGTTACATGCTTCACGTTTAATTGTAATAGATTGAAGATCATAATAGCAACATGGAGTAAGACCAAATCTTACAGATATAAAATCCTTATATGCTGCATTTGCAAACTCAGTTTCTATTTTTATTTTTTCTTCAGCCATTATTTTAATAAATTAGACTTAGCTGTATTTAATGTATTTGTCAATTTATTTGAAGATACACTAAGAGTACTATTGTATTTGCTAAGACATGATTTATGTACGGTATTTCCATCCTTTGCTTTAGTCTTTTGACATCCGCAGGAAAAACCTTTATTACAACTTGCACAATTCATATATATTGGTTTTAACAGTTAGCTGTTGTGGTACAAAGTATTTTTCTCAAACGCTTCAATGCATAGTTATACATTTCCATCCCTTTCTTTGGGTTAATGCAATATTCAACTTGAGCTTTAGCTGAGTCAATTAAAATACGTAAGTAATTAACTTCTTTAATTAGATCTTGCTTATCTGATGATGGTTCACAATCAGCTAAGTTTAATCCGCATAATACTTCGTAGTATAGATTTAAAATTGCTGTTGTACGTAAATGGTTATATTCAACAAAAGCCTTATCATTTGGTGATAGGCTATATCTAATAACATAAACTCCATCTGGTAATGCTATGTTTTCTTCTCCGCAGCCTGTAGTCTGTATTTGCAAATCACATCCTGCTAGATTTAAATCAAAACCTGGAGTAACCTCAATCAGTGCAGGTTTATTAAATCCAGGCGTTGTAATAAGAAGTTCTGGGCAATCTTTTGCCAAAATATCAGAGTACTGACTTGTATCTCTTATAGATAGAATTTCACAGTTTGCAACAGTGGGAACTTCCAAACTTAGGATATGCTTTTCAGCCATGGAACTAATTTTATTATACGTACAATAATAATATACAAAAAAACTTACAATAAAAAAAGAAAGGTGAGACATAAAATCTCACCTTTCAATTTAGTTCTGGTTAGATATTACAATCCACCAGCAGGATCAAAGTCAACATTGTAGTTACCTACACTTAAGCATGCCGCTTCAATTTCATTAAACATAGTGTCTAATGCTGAAATAGCAGCTGCGTCATCTGACTTAACATATATTTGATATAGATATTGATCATTGTCAAATACACCACTAGGGTTATTCAAACGTGGAACACTGTGCTGTAAGTAATATACAACATAAAGAGCATTTCTATCAACTGCAGCTAAGATAGGATCAAACCCTTCAATTTCACGGATTCTAGAAGAATCTCTGTTTCCTTGATTGTATGGATTCTGAGCATATCTTTCAGTCATCAATAGATGTCTTAATACAGTTTCACCTGAAGTTTGAGCCATTTGTCCTGGAGTAGCTGTAGCAACACCACAGTCATTACAAGGATTTCCTGTTTCATCCATTGCAGAAAGAATGATTGATACAGGCTCTTTTTCATAATGATCTCTAGTATCAAATGAACAGTTACCAAATTTAGTGTCAACATAAGCACCAACTACACAAACTTTAGCAGTTACTGCATCACCTACTGGATCAGTAGATGGAGTATAAGTACCATCAAGAACTTCAGCAATTGTGTAAACTGTAGGTGCACCACCAACTGTAACAACCATACCAGCAGCACTTACTGTAAGAGTTGCAGTTTCATCATCAGATGCACCACCACCTTGAGTAATAGTAATTACATCACCGTTAGTATAACCAGATCCTGGGTTAGCCACAGTAACAGCAGTAATATCACCAGCAGCAGCAGTAATATCTACAGTTAAACCTGTACCTGTACCACCAGTTGTAGCAACACCAGATGCAGTAGTATATCCAGTACCAGTAACAGCACCAAGTGCAATTGCAGTAACATTATTTCCTTCTGCCATAAATGGAGCAACAATAGGATCAGCCAAGATCATTTGCATAGAAGCAGCAAGTGCCAATGCTGGATCAAGATATTCTTGTCCATCTACACAACAAAGACCTGGAAGTGGTCCTCCGTTAGCAGCAGCGTCACCTGAACTATCACCAATAGCATAAGCATTGTGATTCAAGAAACGTAATGCTGGAGATCCTTTAACATCAGCACGAACAAAAAGATTTTGTCCACAAGGAGCGCATGTAGATCCTACCTCAAGACAAGCAGTTGCTTGAGCAGCATCAACAACAGCAGCTTTACCAAGTCTACTAATGTAGTTAAAGTTAATACCTTTTGATTTGATTGATTCTTGGTATCCTCCGTGTCCTGGATTGTTACCAATGTTGTCTGTAGCGTGGAAGTTACCACCTACTAAGTAAGCTAAAGCTTTTGCTGTTACAATGTCAGCAGCCGCATCTACTTCCCAGTTGTCACTACGAACAAGTCCAAGTTGACCCGGAGTCAATGCACTTGTAGCAGTACCATCCGCAGGAGCAGCTCCTACAGCTAGCCAGCTTTTTGTAAAAGCATGATTAAAATAAGCCATAATTAAAAATTTAAAAAATTAGAAACATAAAATTGTCCTCTTTGGACATATATAATATAATAAAACTTTTTTACTTAGACAATTACTTAAGAAAAATTAATTTATACTTTGTGCTATCAATTAAAGATTTGATTACATCCAACTCATTAATTATCTCTGAATACTCACAAGTATCTTGCACTCTGGTAATTGCACCATGTAACTTTCTTAAATACTCAATAGCATTTTCAGGAGTACTTATAGGAACTACTTCTACTGTAGGATAATCTAAAAGTTCTTCTGTTGCTCCTTGATATTGTTCAGCTACCGCATCAACTAAATCTGGTAAAGCATCATAAAAATCATTAAGTGCCATATGAGCAGAAAAACTTGTAGTTTTTAAATGGGTCATATGAGTTTTAGTAGCACCATGTAATAACTCTGCTATAAGAGCTCCCATTTTTGGAGTTTGTCTTTTTATTGTTTTCATTAGTTAGATCTTTCAGCAGCTGCTTGTTCACGCTGCATTTGATTAAAGTTATCAATATCACCTGCAATAATAGCAGCAGTTTCATCTAATATAAGCTCTACAATATCATCTTTAAATTCAGACTCTACATCTGCGGTAGAAACCACACCTGTATATGGATTTAAAACACCAGCAAATTCAACATACACAGGTCTTCTATAATATGTTAAAACTGGATTGACAATATCAAAGTCCTCATTTCTGTATATTCTGATTTTATTTCCTAATAGAGTACAGAATGTTTCAGCCCAGTCATAATCTGGTCTTTTCAAAGGATCTCTTAGATTTAGATTAACGTTTGCTTCTTCAGATAAATAAACTGACATTGGAAGATTATCAGGACAACACTCACTCTTTGCTTCTGCACTTACTCTTTTAAATTCTAAATAATCATCTATTGGAAAATTATCTGTTTCAAAATAAGTATCTGTTTGTGTGCCTGTTAATGGTAACTCTGTCAATAAAACTTGAAGGTCATCAATTCTCCTTTTAGAAAACTCATCCCCTTCTTTATAAGGATTACCTCCATGTAGCTGCCTTCTGGGCCATTCTACCTGGGCCTTATTAAAGGCTTCAATCATTTGCCATTTCTCTATGTTGTCATAGTCATTGCTGGCTAATTTATTTAACCTTTGTTTAAGCTTTATTTCAAGAGTATAATTATCCATTATGCATTCCAATAAGGTTCAATCTTATCCATCAAAGATTTTAATATTTCATCATTTTCAGGATTTGACAAAAATGTAACCACTTCACTAGGTACTTTACCAAGACGTATACTGTTATCTAAAGGTTCAATGAATCCGTTAGATTTTAACATTATAAATCTATAAAACATAGCATCTTTTACTAAAGCTCTTAGTTTTAAGTTTTTCATTGTATCATCAGCCGCTTCAATAAATCCTTCAGCAGCACGTTTTTTACTAGACTCTGTACCTTGACCATTGATGTAAGCATCCATGTTTTCATAAATAATATCTAGCTGTGTAGACTTACTATATTGTACACTATCAGCATCAACAACTTTTGCAACATACATAAGCTTGCTGGAATTCTTAGAATAAAGTTCTTCTAATTTACCAATAGCTCTGTTTCTAAGTTTTGTATACTCTGTTCTTGTAGATACAGTTTCTTGAGATTGATCTAAATAAAACTTTTTAGGATTTGGAGATTTTTTTGCATCTCTTAAAGATCTAGAAATCATTGAGAAACCTCCTGCATTAATTGCATGTATTTTAATTAAATCATATGGATCTTTAACCGGATCTAAAAATACAGGCTCATTTCCACATCTTAATTCTATCTTAGACCAAAACTTATCATTGTCTGGTTTTAACAATTGTACTTTATTCCAGAAGTCTTTATCTTCAGGATCAATGATGTTTGCTGCAAGTTCTGCTTCTAATTGAGCCACAGTCTTTCTGATTTCTTTAACCTTAAGTTCTTTTTCCCCAGGAGGTAATCTTTTAATCTCTGGAGCAAATTCATTTAAACCAGTTACATATCTTTTGATACCGTTTAGTTCAAGACATGCTAATGATTCTTGATGCCATACTCCTTCATGAAGTGACATGCCATATTGCTCTAATCCCATATTCTCTCTATCAGGATTAAAATAAGGTCTAATAGCTACAGTAGTATCTTTACCTTGTTGATACTTTTCTACAATAGTGTAATCTTCCATTTGTTTTATTGGTTTTAAAAATTAATTATTACTCAAAAGTACATAATTATGTACATTATTAATTAATATTTCTAATGCCGGATAAACCGGCAAAGTTTTTTGAGCAATTACTTACCTACATATTTAAAGTTTGTGTCTTGCTGTACAGGAGCCGCTAATTTTTTAGCAGACGCTGCATCAGATATTGAAAGTAATCTATCAGCAAAAGTTTTAACTTTAGAATATTTATTTATACATGCATCATTTAATGTTTTAAGTGCCTTTAATCTTTTATCTAATTCTTTTTCTTTTTCTTTTGATATACTAGAATCTCTCTTTATGAGGGATACTTTAACTGCTCTAACTATATGATCAAGGTATTTGCTAGCATAATATTTTGTATTAAGCGCTTTTTCTGATTTTTTTAGTTTAGCGGCTTCTTCAATAATTTCAGCAGCAGCTCGTTTATCTGCAGCTAATGCAGCATCTTCTTTTGCTACTGAAGCTTCAGCCTCTCTTTTTGCATATTCAATAGCAGTCATTTCTTCAAGTTCAGCAAGAGATTTTTTATACTGTTCTTCTGTAATTTTACCTGCTATAAGAGCTTCTTTAAGGCTTACTTGCTTGTCCGCAATTTTAACTCCTGCATCCGTAGGAAAAAGTGCAGCTGATTCCGCATAAGCTTTTTGTGTGAAAGTGGGTTCAGCAATAGAAACTTCTTTCACCCTATCGTCTGATATATCTAATTTTTGTGCATATAATTCTGCCATGACTTATTTTTTATTAAATTAATACTGGTGTTACTCCTTCGTAGCATAAAAATTCAAATCTAACAATTGCAACAGCTGAACCTGTCTCAGTACCTCCTGGCTGATTTGCAACCATTGTTAAATTAAATGTTACTTCACTTCCACTTGTAGTTTCAACTAAACCACAAAAATCAGATGCAAGCCCATCGCCTCCATTGCTATTTGTAAATTCAGCTCCATTTGACAATGAGTTTATTACATTACCACCTGAAGCAGCATCTGCACAAATAACAGCACCTGATACTTGTAATGGAAAATAATAACCTTCATTTGCTTGTCCTGGAACTGACGGTATATTTACAACAGCAGGAACTGATACTGTAACAGCTGCATCTAAAAATGCTTTAATAGTGAGCATCCAACCTTCTTGAACAACTCCATCAGAGTATGTAATCTTGGTAGCTGTTTTTTGAAGTCCTAGTGTTGGAATACCATCAATACTTGCATTATTTGTTTCAACTTGGTCACTTACCAACTGTAACGCAGCTTCAGTTTGACTGCCTAATTGATTAACATGTGAAAGTTTTGCTAACTGAATTGTACTATCACCTTTCTTTCCGGCACGTACATCTTTTCTAATGTACTTATCTGGAAATAAGGATTTTATTCTATCTATAAATGCCATTTTTCTAGTTTTAAAATGTTAAAAAAAAAGGGGAGGATTAACCTCCCCCGTTTTAATTATTCTTAGAATGATCCTCCCGTTACTGGGTTTCTCATTACAATCTTCAACACTTTAGTTGGATCCTTAACCCAAATAGCCGGCATACACTGAGTCATGTAAACTCTGTATCCATTGAACTGTCCAGTAGAAGCAAACCCTTGAGTTCGTCCCATGTAGTCCATTGTACCATTTTGGTAGAACCACTTCAATTGATTATCCCAAGATAACTTCAATAAGTGAATGTTATCATTTCCATTATCAGTTACATCAAAAATGATAAAGCTGAATGAGCTAAGAGGACGTCCATCAATCAATGGATTCTCAATATCATTAGTATGTAAGTTGTCAAATGCTGGGTTAAGTACAAACTTAACGTTTGCAAGGAAAGGAATTGTAAAGCTTGTGTAAGCAAATCCAAAGTCTAGATCCATTCCTTTTCCAGTTACTGCACCAATATCAGAAGCATTTTGAACTAATCCAGAACCATATACTTCATCAGCAATAGCTTTGTTGATTAGTTGCATACCTCCAATACCTGTTTGTACAATAAGCTGACGTTGTGGGTCTGGCCCTTTGAACTCAACTTTACCTTGGTAGAAGTTATACAATTCAGATTTAAACATGTCAAGTGTAAAGCTAGACTTGTTGTATACTCTTTTAAATGAGTTATCCAACTGTGACCAAAGACCAACAGATAATCTAATATCATCTGGACCGTCTTGTCTGATTCTACCACCTTTACCCCACATTAGGTAAGTTTCAATATCATTTGCAATTTTAGATAAGTGAGCAGCTTCCATATTTGTAACGAAAGTTCTTGATAAAGAACCGCTTTCAAATGCTTCTCTTGCTCCTGCTTTACCCATACTTGCAACTAACTCTTCAATAGAAGAAACAGATGGATTGTTAGGATCTTGGTTAAAGTTTCTCCAGATCTCAGTTACTGGAACAGTACCGTCAGCATTCATTCCTCCTTTAAGCATCAAATCAGCTCTTGAAGAAATTGAATAGTGTACGTGTGCTTCAGCTCCTCCTACAAAGTTGTAGAACTCACGGAATCCAGATCCAGTCTCAAGGTCTGAGAATCTTTCACCATACTCACCTCTAGCAGAACCTTTTCTGAAGTACTTAGTTCCAGGAACCAAATACAAAGAAGCGTCTAAACTAGCTGCATTGTTGTTATTCACTAACTGAACTGTGTAAATGAATCCGTCACCAGCAGGAATAATATCCTCAGCAGTGATGTACATTTCAAGTCCATTGTACTTATCATAGGTAATGATGTCACCGTGACCAAAAGCTCTCTTAGAAAGTTTAATTCTAAAAGTAGTACCGTCTGCACCAAGATCATTTACTGATTCAATGTTAGAAACAATAAATGGAAGATCTTGTGCAATTGGAGTTTGCCACTTATACTCACCGCGAGCATTATCTACCATGATTGTGTTTTTACCACCAAATGATGCCATTTGATAGAGGGGCATTTCAACCTTTTGAGTCATTGCCCATAGATCAACAGGTCCCATGTCCATAGGTTCGCTAGAACCAAGCATCTGAGACAAGTGATAGGAATCAACATGAGAAGAAGCCTTATAAGCTGTATCTCTCAAGAAAATCCCATTGTTTAAAACTGGAGTTGCCATAATTGATTGTTTTTAGTTGTTATTTATTATTTGATTATTAAATCCATTATTTATTTACATTCTTTTAAAAATGTTTGTTGGTTTTGGTATTTTTCTTTGTACTGGTTTTTGTTCTTTTTCTCTTTCAGCTACACCTAGGGAAGCGGCTCCTTTATTAGCTTGCTCCATCTTAAGTTTTCTAACTGTTTTTTCAGTATTCTTTTGAGCTCCCATTTCCATGATTCTTGACTTATATCCTTTTGGATCTGCCAATAGCCATAAGGCTTCAGAAATCAAAGTATAGTTAGGCTCTTGAAACTGATACTTTTCCAACAAGTGTCCTAGCAAATTAGTGTTCTTACCACTAACAGAAGGATATGCCGGTTGAACTAGACCATTATATAATAGTGATTGCGTCTTTTTATCAAGCTTCATATCACCCAATGATCCATCTTTCAGCGTATGGTATACATTATTCATGTATTGTTTAGATGCATCTGCTTGTTGTTTTTGCTTAAGCTGTTGCTCCTCTAATTTTTGAGCAACAATTTTTTCTTGCATCTTATCTAATTTAGGTTTAAACTTCATAGCCTGCGCTTCAAGTTTACCTAAATCTTTCCATATTTCTATTTCTTCAGCAATCTCTTCTGGAGTACCATACTGTGTACTTGTTAGATATTCTGTAATAATTTTTTCTTGACCTCTTTCTGTAGAAGCATCAATCTCAAAAGTTTCTTCAGCTTGAGCTAAAGTTCTAAAAAGACTTTTAAGATCTGTACCACCATTTGCTACATATTGTGCTGCAACTTTTAATTCATTAGGAAGGGCATCAAAAAATTGCTTTGGTGTTTCACGTCTAACTTGATTTGCTCTTTCTTCTAGATTAGCCTCAAGAAGCTCCTCAATATCTTTTGCTGTGTATTCTTCTAATGGTTTATCATCATCAAAAGCAAATAACTTATCAGATTTAACCATCTTATTTATTACATCAGTAAAGCCATTGATTGGTTTTCTACCTCTAGTTTCAACTTGTTCCTCTTCAAAATCATCATCTTCAGAATCATCATCTAAATCAGATAGTATATCTCCGCCTTCTTTTTTAATACCTTCTACTGTTTTTTCAGTAGCAGCTTTTGGAGCATCCTCATCTTCATCAAGTAAGTCTGCCTCATCAGTTGGTTCTGTAAATGTAAAGTCTGCTTCTGGTTTAACTCTATCTAAGATGTTTGGTTTTTTATCTTCTTCAGGTAAAGTTACACTAGCTGCATCTGCTCCACCAAACAGATCATCAATATTAATATCTACTTTTTCTACAGTAGTTTCTTCCATGTTCTTATTACTCATAATTGTTGGTTTTAAAATTCAAATGAACTATCATATATAATATAAAACAAAGTTTTCAGATAAACTTATATTATTTGAACTTTGTTTAAAGTTTTTACTAGTATTATAGCTAACGTCAATTTTTTTTTTATTTTATTTAAATTGATTTAGTTTTATTCTACTGGATCTGGCTCACTCCACTCTGGAGTACTCATTAAAGTTAAGCATTCAGAATGAGATAATATTGATACTGGCACAATAGTTCCATCAGTAATGAATGTTGGCTCATGATCTTGCTCCCACTTAATAACAAACTGAGTATTATCTAGTGAGTATCTTAATTGACTAGACTCTTTTGGATACACTTGAGAAAAGTCAACTTTATCAACATCTGCTGTCAGAATGATTCCGTATTTCCAGTCTTGTGGGTAATTGTGCATAATTTATATTTTTTAAGGTACATCAGTCACTCTTGCTCCCTCTGGCATTGAAGTTGAAACTCCATTATTACCTTCGCTTCCATTATCTAGTGTTACCCAGCTATTTAAATATCTAATAATACCAGTTGTTGGGAAATAAGACAATACATTTTGTGATGTTGAAAGTTGTAATCCCCAAATATAACATCCACTTGTTCCATCTCCTATGTAATTTAATTGATCTAGAGCATCACGCAAATAAACATAAATTGTATTTCTACTACCTGTAAAACCTGAATTAATATAAGTAGAAAATCTCCACCAACCATTGCCCTCATCAGTTACAACAACATCATTTGGAAAATTATTATTTGAAATAACTCCAGTAGTTAAATCTAAATCACAATTTGAAATGTTAGTTCCATCTATATCTGTTCTAATAAATACCTTTGTTCTTTCTCCAGCTTTTAAATAACAACTTATATTATAATCAACACCTGATGTTATAATTGTTCCATGTGTGATAAAATGGGAACTAGTTGCTGTATCTTCAATCATTTTATCGGCAGTAGTTAGTCCATCTGGAGCAACTTCAACATTTGAATAAGGTGGAGTTCCAGTGTCATTCAAATTTGTTCTAACCCATCCATTTATATTATCACTATTCAATAACCCATTGACCATATTATAAAATGTATCATTATCTCCCATTCTATACCAACTAAGTGGATTGTAAGATGTTAAATCAATTGGTGCTGATGATAACTCTGCAATATTTGAAGATTGGTCAGTATTCCATATTGCTACTTCATCTATCTCTCCTATCCATCTAGCATTGTTAGTTGCATATTGTCCTATGTATGTTGGCAAGCCTATAAGATTTTTAGTAGTTGTTTGTGGTGGTGTAGAACTTGCAATTAATGAACCATCAATATAAAGTTTAGCACTATCTACATTAGTTGTTCCATCCCAAGTTCCAAGAACATGATGCCATTGACCATCATTAATTAAATTTTGCCCTCCAGATAAATTTATATTAATTGCATTTGAATCATTATAAGTTATAAAACCAACTAACTGAGTATTTCCTAAATATAAAACCCAACTTCTCGAACTTGAAATAGAGGTATACTCTCCTACTATTGTCCTAAATGTAGCGCTTGTATCCGTTGTTTTTACCCAAGCACTAACTGCAATTGCTCCAGTAATATCTAAACCTAGTTCATTTAATTTTATAAAATCACCTACTCCATCAAAGGTCATTGAATACTCATTGACAAAAGGAGGTAATGTTGATTGAAATCTATATGGGTTAATAATAAAACTCATAATTTAATATTCTTGACCTATAAATGTTACCTTTAATCCTTTACCTGGAACAACACTACCTACTCCAATTAAATCTATAGTTACTTCAGCATTGTCATCTAAAATATTCACTGAAAGTTGTGGTGGTTTAGGCTGACCAACACTTGTGGTTTCAAATTGCTGTATCTCTAATAGACCACCTGAAAATATTTGAGATCTATTTACCTGTATATCTACAATTATAATACTGCCTTCAGGAGCTGTTGTTACACTTGCTCTAACTTCAGTAAGCTTCATTTTATATGGCATTCTAAATGTAGCTAAACGGTTGCCTGTTGCTAGATCTGTAGTCTCATCTGAACAAGCTACTGTTATAGCTTGAGTTATACCTTTTTTTGCAGATCTTTTAAACTCTGTTGTTGAAAATAATGTATCTAGACTTTCTTTTACGTAACGTTGCAGTCTTTTTTGAAATGGTACAGCCATGATTTTTTATTTTTTATTCTTCTTGTTATCTTCTTTTTTAGCTTGAACATCATATTTATTCTTGTTCTCTCTAGCTATTTCTAAATTAGTATTTGCAACAGACTGTTGAGTTCTTAGACGTTCTCTTTCAATATCCATTTTAGATTTGATTTCACTCTGCTTCATAATATTTTCATCACGCTTCATATTCATCTGCTCTCTGTATCTAGCAGTTTCCTTCATATCATCCATTGCATCTTTAAAGTCAGATATTTGATTTTGATTAACATCAGCTTGTGCCCCATAACCAGCAGCTCTAATTTCAGCAATCATTAAGTCATTTTGTCTGTTCTTGTCATTTTCTTGCTGCTCAAACTGAAGTTTCATTTGCTCTTCTTGTTGTTTAGCTTGCAATGCTTCTTGCTGCATTTTCTCTTGCTGTTGCATTTCCTGCTGTCTTTGCTGTTGAGTTCTTATCTCAGCATCTTTCAATATATCAGAAACCTCAGCAATTGACTCCGCTTTAATTACATTACCTAAATCATAAATGCTAGCACCTGTAGTATTATTTTGAATAGCCATTTGTTTCAGCTGATCAAGAATAGCTCTATGATTTGTTTTAGTTGTAGTAAATATGTTAAAGTCACGCAGCAATAAATCTGTACCATTAATAACAAAGTTTACTTTCTCAGCTTCAGTTGTAATATAGCTAAGTCTAACGCTAGGGTTAGTGCTATGATAGAACTGTGCCAAGTCCGTTCTCATTTGATGAACTCTTGGCATTAACTGATCAGCATGCTGTGTAAAATATAATTCTGTTTGTGCATATGATTGATTTAATGCTTGAACTACACCTGTTGCAGTTTCTTGTCCAATTGGAGCTCCTAAACGTTGAGCATTAACACCAATAGATTCAAATGCTTGTTGTTTAAAATAATTAGCCAATTGTATTCTGGACATCAATCTTCCAGATTGCTCCATATTCAGAGTCTGGTAATGATTGAAGTTTGTAGCATTCTCTGTATTTGTAATTGAGGTATCAAGAGGAAGCATCTGAAAATCTTTCATTGCCACATATGCTTTAGCATAGTTGTGTTTACCCCAATCTTCTCCCATAGAGTGTCTTGGCAATGCATTTTGATCAAACATAATAACCGTACCAAGCTCATCTACTAAGATATCTGCTATTTGGTTATTAACCATGTTATATCCAATCTGATATGCTTTCATTAAATCTACCAAAGAAGTAGATCTAGTATTTCTGTCTGAAAACACTCTTCCTTCAATTGGAAGTTTACATCCATATAAAGACTTGTCTCCTTTAAACTGAAATGGTATTCTACCGGGCTTGGTTCTATTTATACCAAGATATATTGGGTTAATGTTATCACCCATATTAGAACGCCAGAATGCTGGAAGATTTGGTCCAATCTTAACGCCACCGCATACTTCATTAATCCAAATCCAATCTATATGTTCGCCCTCAAGCAAGTTCTCTTTGGTCTTTTGCTTAAAGATTGTTGTATCATATATTGGCTTTTCAGTTACCTTATAATTCTCATCAATAACTTCTTGGATTATTTCACCATCTTTCTTTACTCTAGTCAAGTGGCCAACTTTACGTTGCGTCTTCCAATAAGTTGTTGTAACTCTCATTAGTTCAGCTTCACCCCAAACTCCAACATCTTCACCTTCATTAAGGATCATGCTGACTATATCTCCACCTTTAGCTGGATTATTAGACCAGTTGCTTACATATTGTCTGTATGCTAGTCCAGGCATTTGTGTATTCCACTCATGTGAACGTGAAGCATCATAATAAGAACCGTCATTTTGGTATCCATTAACTTGATATAATGCAGATCTTGCAGGATATATTTCTTGAAGTGAATGAAGCTGTGCTTCTGTCATAAGATAACCAAACTTATCAACTACATCTGATACAGTCATCAAATCAATCTTGCCTGCATAGTTTGCATTAGAAATGTATCTAACATCTGGAGATTTTTGATAGAATGTTAAAACAGGGTTCCATAATTCAATATCATAATCATCCTCTAACATTTTGAAATGCCAAAACTCTCTATCACAAATAAGCATATCACGAAATGCTCTTTCTTCAAGTTCCTGCATTTTAAATCTTTCTTCATCTACAGCAAGTTGATGAGCAGCCCACTCTTCAACCATGGATCTATAATCCTTTGTAAAGAAGTCTTCTATTTCAGGTAAGGTCTTTATGTTTTCTGGAGATAGTTGCTGTTGTACTTCCTCAGACTCCAAATCTGCACCCATCTCTATCATTCTGGCTGTTAGCTTTGCAGATGCATCAGCAAGTAGATTCTCCTCAATCATTGCTCTTTTTTGCTCAAGCATTTCATTGTAGGATGTATCATCAACAGCTCTAAATTGAACTTTAGAATAACGGTTAGAAAACTCACCAGTAAGTACATTAACTACATTAGGAATAATAGGGTAGAACTTTAGCTCTAATGCAGATGAGTCCTCTTTTGTAAGAACGTCCATCAAATCTTTGTAGTCATTATCTTCCTCTACAATATAATCGGTCTTGTCAATAATACCTTTGGCAAGTTTATAGTTTTTTAAAAGCTTTCTTGCATTATGACGCAAGAACTCAATACCTTGTAGTTCTAACCAGTCTATATTCCATGCATACCAGTCATCATCTTTCTTTTTGGCTGGTAAAAATTGTATAGGCTGAGTTAAGCTGGATGAGGTTGGATAACCTTCACCCTTTGCACCATTTTTAAGTTGTAATGCATTAAATACTTTCATTATCTAAAATTTTTAAATCCGCTTCTTTTTGCTTTTCTTGCTAAAGTTGACTTACTACGCCCTATATTTTTAAACGGACTATACTTTAATTTATACAAATTTTGTGACTTTTGCAAGGAAGAATCAGTTTCTTTAACTTTCAAATAACCTCTATTTGACTGCTGAACTTTAGCAAAAGCAATCAAAGCTGCAAATGAAACTAATCTATCCACGTTTACTCCCGGTTGATATGCTAGCATTTCTTTTAATAGCATAGGATCTGGGATACGTTCTATACCTAAAGTAGAACTAATTGTGTTACCTTCATCATCCAGATCTTCATCTATCTCTTCTCTCAAAAATTCTATTGCATAAGATACCAAGTGACTCTTAAATAATGTACCTGTATTCTTCCAACCATACTCTTGGTAAACAGTTTTATTTGAGCCTATATCTTTTAAGAAAAGTATTTGCTGTTTTGGAACTAGATATTTTTGTTTCTTTTTAGATATCATGTACTGAATAAATAAAGAAATGTTGTTCTCTACAACCGTCCATGCATTATACCATTCAATGATTAATTGGAGTTGCTCATGTGTTTTATTTATATCATCATATCTACCACACCAGGCAGCTACAATTTTATCTTGTTCAATTATTTGTTCTACACCATCTAGAGTTTCTCTGCTAATCTCAACTGCATTCTTATAGACATAAATGCTACACAATGAATCTGACGTTGTTGTTTTACCTTCTGATACGGGGTCAATAGATGCATAGTACGCACCCCATTCTGGATTTTTAACAGGTCTTTCCCATACCACAATTGCCCCAGATTTATCCGTCATCTTTTTATCTACTGGGAAAGTAGATATTGGAAGCTTAGATGTTCTTTTTGCTTTTATACCATCATGAGTTCTTTCTAATTCTATATGCTCATAGTGGTATTCTTTATCTTCAATTTTTTTAAGCTGCTTTTGAATAATACCTTGTGGAAATATAGATTCTTTTCTATAAGCAAATCCTTCTGCAATATTGGTAGGTTTCTGAGAAATTCTTAACTGATATTGTTCAGGATTAAGTTTTAGCTTCCACTCTTCTCTCTCTTTAATTATTGCATCTAATGCTTCTTCTACTAATGAATTACCATAATCATCAATATATGGTGGCATTGACCATTGTTCTGGAATAAATAATCCAGATAATCCAACAGTACCATCTTTATCTAAAAGATTTGTTTCAACAGCATATATATCATTATTGGTTGGATTTAATACCATATCCTTAAGAGGGATACATTGATCCAAGTCACCAACTGATCCTGCCGCTATAAACATACCTGTAGTAACCATACCAGAAGACATTGCAGGACGCAAGTACTCATATGTTTCACTCATCTTAGGAGCAATGCCAGCCTCCTCATGAAAGAAGTAAGTTGTTGGTCCCCCTACCCCAGTTGTTGCATTCTTTTCAAATGATGCCCCTTGTATCTTAGACTTTAAACCTTTGCTAGTTTTTTTATTTCCAATTTTAACTTCAATCTGCTGTTGCCATAGTAAAACCTTTTCTGGATTACTTGGTCTATACCATGCAGTATGTTCATTTAAGAAGTCTCTATATTCCTCTAAAAATTTCCAAGAGCCTTTATCATTAATATAATCCTTAAGGCTTGCTCCAATCTTACAAACAGATCCTTCTTCAAACCAATAAGTATTTATAATCTTACCCATATGGAAATAAGAAGATGCTATCTGACGTTTTTTAAATATAGCCGCATGCTTATTGTTAAGTTCTGCCAATAACTCATATAATGCCATATGGTATTGAGCATCTCTTACTTTAGCAAACCCATATGCTTTTTCTTCCTTGTCATAAATTGGAAGGAAGTTTAACCACATGTAGTAATCTCTAGTTAAATACCAAGTCTTATCTTTGTTTTTATAAATTACCCCTTTTCTACATTTATCTTTTTGATCATCCCAGTATTTAATAAAGTCTTTTGATCTAAATGGAGAATTACAATAAAAACCTTGACTATTAAATATTTCAGCTTGTTCATTAAATAAATAAGCTGTTTCATCAAAATCATACAGACCCGGTTCTTTAAATAAAGGCAATAAAAAATCTAACCACTCTTGATCAGTTTCAAAAGTGGTTGTAGTCCATTCACCATTATCATATGTAGGAATTGTTTTACTCATTTATCACTTTAGCAAATATCATGTCTACATTTACTAACATGCAGTCTTCACCGTCATGTTTCATGTCAATGCCTGTTGCATGCTCATGATATTTTACAGTATCCCCAACACTCAGAGTATCAACATCTTCACCTACAGCAATTACTTCTGCTATATATTCTTTTTCAACTTCCGTTCTTAAGATTGTTGTCCCTGGATAATATTGAGATGGTTGGACATTCTTTATTAGAACTTTTTTCCCTAGTGGTATTATTTTCATTTTTATCTTGTTTTATTGGTTTATCACTTTTCCATATAGGCTCATCCCAATAAAGGAATATGAGCTCATCTTTTTTATTGATCATAAGCTAATCCTTGCCCTCCCCTAACTGATGTTGTTTGTTCATCTTTAAGATCTTTATATGCACCTTTAAATGATTGCCTGATTGCGTCAAAATCCTTTGCCACAGCCCGGATTTGGCTTATATTTCCATCTCTACCGTCTGTAATTTGAGTATTAGCCATATATGTTGCCATATTATCTAAAGCTTTTTTAATACCCATATAGGCCCTGTATGTAGGGGTTTCATACATCTTCATACACATATCTAAGGCGTATCTTATCTTTGGGTCTTCTGTTGACTCTTCTAAGCCAACTTCATCTATAATAATATCTTCTTTTTCATGTTCAGGTAAATTAAAAAATGGATTAGATTCTGGATCTGGACATGTCATATAGTATAAGTACTGATACACAGACATATACGTTTCAGGATATTCATCCATTATTGTTTTTAAAAAGTTTAATGTATAACAATGTTCTGTTACCACCACCTTTTCATTTTGTATATCAAATAATTTTGTAATCATGTTGTAAGATCTGTTATAACATTTGCAAGTGTTTCAACAACAGTTACCAAATTTCCATCTGACATTTTTAAATCAGTCCTTGATGGAACAATAGCACCAGTGGTTTCATTTATACTTACGGTTGCCCCCACCACATTATTTCTATTTATATATCCTGCCACAAGTATTGGAACTTCTGTTATTTCCACTTCATCATAACTATATCCAGGAACCGTAATACTTTGTGTTGGTCCAGTAGGATTTTGAGGATTTGGTATAGAACCTAAAGTATTAGGTGGTACTGTTACAGTACTTGAAGATTCAATTTGTCTTTTCTCTACAATTGTATATGAGAGTAAATCTGTTGGATCAATTAAGGGCATTTATTTTGTTTTTAACCAGTTAATAATACTTATTACTTCATTCTTCAAATAAGGTAAATCATACATTATAATTTCATCCAAGACAGGCTCTCCATTTATGTGTTCGTTTATTGGATAGCCGTTTTTGTCTTCACCTATTTGTTTAAACTTTACATGCTGTACTTGAAGCTTGCCAATCTTTAATTTAGGATTATGCTTCTTTATAATATACGCATAAATACTCAATTGTAAATTATAATGGTTTAAATTACAATCATCCAGATGTGATACTGGATTATACATTTTAGACGTAATTCCTTCCCAATTGGTGAACCCTGTTTCTTTTATTTCTTTGTTTGTTTTATAGTCTGTTATGTTTATTGTACCATCTATAATTTCAACTAAATCTGCTTGACCACAAATTTTTGCTGACTTTAAATAGACCATATGTTCAGGATATACACCATCTTCAATCTTTTGTTCTGGTGCAATTTTAGCTCCAGTTTCTTCATCAAATATTGGTTTAATTATTGGAACTTCAATACCATCTCTTTCAATAGTTTTAAAGTCAAGAAGATCAGCCTCTCTTTGATTGTGATAAAAGTTTCCTAACTTGATAGCTCTATTAGATTCATTTTCCCAAGCTTGTAGTATTTCTTTTGGTGTCATACCATACCACTTTGATCTTTTATTTTTAGATGATTTTTTAGCTTGTTCTTCTGCATCAAACTTTGGTTTTAACATCCCAATTAAAGATGTAACACTCATCCATTTAATTTCATCTTTGTCTATACTCTCATATAGATGTCCTTCTTCTTTAAATTGTAATGCCATATTTATAAATTTTGTATTCCTGGAAAATTAATTATATTCTTGTTTTTGATGTACTTTCTAACCTCCTTTCCTAAGTCTTGATCATTTGGATATTTTTTTTCTAGCTCTAATATTTTGTCTTCAAAATCTTTAGTGCTATTTATGTATTTTACATTATGTGTGGAGGTATAGTTAGTCTTGCTCATCATTTAATGTTTTAGTTAATTCATCTTCTTCTTCATCTGTCATTAATGCATGCCATTTATTTAATGGACATGAACTAGATAAAGACCTTATTTTTAAACCTAGGCTGCAGCCGCATTCTCCACAACATGGTTGCGTTCCAGGCACTGTACATTTTTTACCATCTCTGTCTAATGATTCACATCTTACGCAATGTTCCTCCCATCTTTTTTTAGCCACAGCCTCTACATGCTCTTGTTTAAATAACCTATTCTTTATTCCTTCAAGAATCTGTTTTCTGTTTTTAAATATGTCTAGCAAACTCATATATTATCTTTTTTAAATTCTTTTTTTCTTTCTATTGATTCTTCAATTTTTTCCAATATACCCTCAAACTTTTTAATCTTCTTTTTAGTTTGTAAGGTTTTTTCATAACCATTGTATGTATGCTTTTCTAGATTACCTAAATAACTTTTGTTTTTAGTTATTGCTTTTTCTAGCCTTGCTTTTCTTATTGAAAATGTACCCAAAGATTCAACATATATTCTAGTATCTTGTATTTCAGACAAAGATTGTCTTACTTTAGAAAAATAAAAAGATATTAAATCATCCACTACAGATTGGTTTACACCTACTTCTTCCGCTATATCTTCTTTAAATATTTTGTTGCTTTTGGGCCTCACTCTCCAAGCACTTTAAAATCTAGTAATACCATACCTGATGGGATTTCTATTTGTTTAGAAATCGCTACAGTTTTTTTGCTCTTGCCATTCTTTATAATCAAACCTTTTTTAGCAGCCTTATTTACAGCATTACGTGCTGATTGTGGGCTCTTAAATATATTATTTGTTACAGCTATTTTACAAAAATCTGTAAGCTCATGCTCACCCAAGATAGCAAGCAAACCTAGACAATCTAGATCTGCATTGCTAACTTGTATATCTTTAAAAAAGCAGTGAGTTAATATTTGATATTTTAAAGTTTGATCTCGGCTAGTTCTAACTTTCTTTGATACCTTAGTTACTTCTGCCATAATTATAATTTTAAAATTACTTCAACAAGTCTTTCATCTGGATAACAATCCATCTTATCCCTTCTAACATTTGTGTGTGATAGCAGACCTTTTACCTTTCCGTAATATGCATCTTCTTGAAATTCAAATGCACGTTTAGGCCCAAGCTTTTTAATCCATTGCTGTAATCCTAATCTCATATCAATTTCATCTCTTTCTGCAATATATCTTAATAGCTTCTCAACTTCCATTATTTGTCTATCAGAATACTTATGCCAGTATTGATATTTCCTAAATGGAGAGTCTAACTTAACAACTTGATCTTCACTTACAGATGACTTAAAATAAGTGTAATAACTACCCATATCTTCAGTAAGACACCCCGCAGAACAAATCTCTATACCAATAGAGTGCGTATTCATGTGACCTGATCCAGTCTTTCCAAGATGCCACCCATATCCATTCTCAGGAAAAGCTTGTACTACAATCCCGTCATACTCTGATGGACCACCCTTATGAGATTGACCCCCTATAACAAATTCAGTGGCAACTCTCCCCCTGGTATCTTTATTCCAGTGATCAACCACCCTATATGGATTTTCTCTACCTGCAGTATGATGCAAGAAACAATATTCATTCTTACCTTTTCTTGGCAGATATTCATCCTTATCCAGATAATATTTGTGTATTAACTGATCATAGTTTGTTTCAAAATGTTGAGACGTAATATCACTATCTTCATCAATAGCTTCACCTGATGATTTAGTTAATGTTAGCATATGCCAAGTTTGAGTACCTACAATACCATCAACCTTTAGCTTTTTTTCTAACTGAAAGCGCATGACAGCTTTTTCAGTTTGAGGTCCAAACTTGCCATCAGGAATAACGTTAAGGATCTTCTGTAGACGTACTACTTCAGGACCCTTATCTCCTTTTTTTAAAAGCTTATTCATCCTCAACTACTCTTTTTAGTTTTCTTTTGGGTTCTTCTTGCTGAGACATTGAACCTTCAAAATCTTGTCTTGCTTGTTCTGTTGTAGCTGCAGCAGCTTCACCCTCTTTTGCATTTTCCATTTGCATGTATGCATCAGCCATAAAAGCTTGAGCTTGTACTCTCTTAGCACGATTCTCCTCAATTTCCGTCATTAAGCGTTCATATTCCGCTTGCACCTTCAAATGTGGGATCTGCTCTTTGTAAAACTTAGTGATTTCAGCACGTCTTGCTTTTGCCTCCTCTGGAGTCAATTGTTTGTTGGTTTCTTCACTCATAATATTTGATTTTTAAATTTAAACCAAATATATATAAAAAAAGTTTAACT
>Ga0208645_1000910_pt1 | contig 29139 bp, 66 predicted proteins | sample VirMetDEL_Sep_01_FD_184519 | JGI IMG/M metagenome (GOLD analysis project Ga0208645, IMG submission 184519) | Aqueous microbial communities from the Delaware River and Bay under freshwater to marine salinity gradient to study organic matter... | ecosystem: Environmental > Aquatic > Marine >... | reverse complement strand
TTTATCTTATTATCACCAAATATAAAGGTATCCCTATGGGTATCTCTTTAATTTTTTCCCTATCTGTAATAAAATACACTGTAGGTATTGTTAATCTTTTACTTTTTAATAATTCCATTGTTTTTTATTTTATATTTTATTAATGATAACCAAGTAGTCATTTCTCCAGGAGCTAGATATACACCTTTTACACCTTCTCTAGTTTTTGTTTTTCTAACAGGTTCTATTAATGTTATTTTTTCATCTAGTATATTAGTAATTGGTTCTTCTAATATAGTTAAAAGCTCTCTTTCATATGGTGTGGGAACATCTTTAATTATCATATTTACAGCTTTATATACACTTCTAGGTGTATAAAAATTATTAGACGTATATGATTCATTATCTATAAGATTACTTAATTTTCTACCAATACCTTTAGTAATACCTATTTTATCTATCATAAAATCAATCCACATCTTTCTGTCAAATTTTACATCATACCAAACAAATCTTTCTTTAATTTGAGGAGTTAATGGAACCATTCCTTGTGGGTTAGCAGCTGCAATAATCATAATATCAGGCATTGGTTTACCAGAAATAAAACGTCTTTGTTCTAATATAGTTAAACAAGCATTAAGAACTACAGGATTACCATTAAGTAATTCATCAAAGAATAATATATCTCCATCTTGTAAATCTTCTAATTTATCAAAATTATAATATGTCATCTTTTTACTATCCTTATCAGGCATAGCTATACCACTTATTTCAAATGGTGACATTTGAGATGTTATTAATTCAACTAATTTCACTCCTTGTTCTTTAGCAAATTCTTCTATCATTACAGTTTTACCTAATCCTGGATTTCCTATAAATAAAGGAACAATACTTTTTCTTAATTCTGAATCATGATATACTTTTGTTAATACTTCTTTTATATTTTTCATAGCTTATTTTACATGTTGATTTTAATTGATTTTAATTTTTTAATATAATTTGGATCCATAGCATAGGGTAATTCTTTAAGAAACTTATAATAATCTCCACCTTTGTATTTATATTGAACAGAATTTTCATATCCTTTTACAGATTCAGTCCAATGTTCAAATTCAAAGTATTTACCTGTCCTAGGATTTGTTAATCCGAATAAATTATTTCTCTCTCTAAAACTATAAGATGTTCCCCATCCTGTTTCTAAGATAAATTGTTTTATTACTATATCTCTGTATTGTACATTATAGTGTTTTAAAACATAATCTAAATTTTCTAAAGAAAAAGATAATGTATCTATAATTATTTCTGATGATGCCTTTTCTATTACTGCTCCATCTACTTCATATTTTAAACTTTCACTAGGACCTAAAAATGGTAAAGTGAATAATAATATTATTATTAAATATTTCATAAATTGTTTTTTTAATTAATACTTTTTAAATATTCTTCAATTGTTTTTACTTCAAACTTTAACTTGCTATCTCCTTTTTTAATACCTTTTTTAACATTATCTCTTTTAAATATCTCTTCTTCTATTACTTTTTTAGGAGTAAATGTTTTAGCAAATAACTTTTCTGGTACTACTTTATTTGTATATATATTATACTTTTGATACATCCATTTTTGTTTAAGTGGAAATGTATATTGGGTACTATTAGTTCTTCCTGCAAACATGCCTTTAACATCTACATAACATTTTAAATCATTTGTTGATATAAATATAGGATTATTAGCTGCTATATTAAAAAATCCATCTGTAGGACTATTGGCTAGTATAATAAAATCTGGTGTATATGTACAAGGTTTAAGAAGTGATTTAGTTATAGCTTGTTTTTTAACTTTAGTTTTTAATTGAGTATATTTCATATGAGTATATTTAATATCTTCTGATAATTTAAAAGTTTCCTCTTCGTAAGTATAACTATCTATTATATCATATTTTTTAAGTTCGTCTAAATAATATGAGAAATATAACTCTTCTTTATTTTTGTATTTATTCATTTAAAATTCTTTTTAGTTCATCTAATTCACTTTCAAATTCTATTAATCCTAATTTAAATTTTCTACCATTATGTAATAAGATTGTTCCATCACTTTCTAAGTTTTTTACAGTTTTATATATATCACTAAATTCTATTTTTAATTCATCACAAACTGCCTTTCTAAACATATGTCCAGCAATTCCATTTAATTTATATGCATTCATAGTGTTTTATTTATTAATTTTTATGTAAAGATAATTTAATTAAGAATTTTAATTAATTCTTCTAATTGTCTTCTGTTTTCTTCTATATCATTTTTATCTTCTTTAGAAGACTGTTCGTTATGTAATACGAATCTATCAATAGCATAATTATGAGATGCCTTTATTTCTTTAAGTGTACAAAAATTATTAACCAAGATAATTTTATCTATTGTATATATACTACCTTCTTTTATAGAAGATCCTTTATTAGCACTTATACATTTAACCTTATCTCCTACTTTAAATATACCTTCATTTAACCCATCTTCTTTCATAATAATTCTTTTATTAATTGTTTTGTCTTATCATCTCCAAACTCTTTATAATAATCTGTTATATCCTTTGGTAATCCAATTGGTATTATTGCAGATTCTAAATTATAAATCTCTTCATAATCTTTAGCTGCCTCTATACCAGGATCATCATTATCAAAAAATACAATTATTTTATTAAACCTAGATTTTAATTCATCCATCATTTCCATAGGAATCAATGAATTTTCAGATTGAGGTGCTACAGCAATATGTCCATATTTCCATAATAGACCACAATCTTTTAATGACTTTGTTATTATTAATAATTCTCCTGTTTTAGGAAGTTGGTGATAACCTTGCAAATGATCCTTACAATTGTTAACCCATTTAAATTCACTATAAGGTGATAATATTTTATATACTCCTTTATCTATAATATAAGCATATGAAGGTGATTCAGGCTTTATATTAAAACATTTACCATTAATCCATAAGTGAGATATAGCTACTATATTACAATGCTTTAGAACAGCTTTATTAAAGCCATACATACTCCAATATTTTTTATCTATACCATTATTCCATTTTCTTCTTTTTATGCGTATTATAGTATCTTTATTTGGGATTTCTTTTTTAATAGGATTTGGTATACCTATATATCCCATTGTTGATTTGGTTACAACATTTTGAGCAAAACCTAAATTAAAATCATTGGATATGATACGTAATGCATCATAATAACTAACATTAAATTTAGCTTTTACAAAGTTGACTGCTGTATAACTTTCTTTTGTGCCTCCGAAGTCTTTAAAAAATAATTTATTATTCCAAGATTGTATTGAACAACTTGGTCTACTGTCATTTCTAAAAGGACTACTAAATAAAGTATTTAACTCTATGAAATCTGGAATGTAATATCTAAAAACATCATATTCACTAACCTTTTTAAAAATATTTTCTTCGGATAATTCTAAAAATCCTGCTCCATTAAATTCCATATTTATTACTATTTATTTTCGTTATACCATTTAATAAATTCTACTACTGCTTTGTATGTTACTTCTTTAGGGTCACTACCTTTCATAGTTATTGTTCTTAGATTTGGTCTTGTTATTTGACACCATACAAATACATTGAAATCTATTTCTATAGAAAACTTTTTATTATCTATTTTTCCAATCTTTTCTACTACTGGCATTAACCAATCCCAAGATGTGTGGTATGGTAATAAATTTGCTTCTGCAACTTCTACATCGCCAATAGGCGTGTTTTCGTAATACCCCTTACCCAATCTACTTGGATATATACCACGTTTCAACTCCATAAAACTTGCTATTAACTTATTGTTTTCTGTTGTGTTCATAATGTTCTAATTTAATTTTATCAATTTTAAAACCCATAACTATTATTCCAACAACAAGAGCTAACACTATTATCGTTAGAGATAGTACCCAAGCAAATAAATATACTTCGTTTAAATATTCCATAATCAATCATTTTTTATTGTTTTCTATTGTGTTCATAATATTTTTAATTTAAAAAGGGAGAGTATAAAAATACTCCCCCTCTATTAATAACTAAACTAACTCAATAAATAGTTATTACCAACCATCTCCATCATCAGTATCTGCACTGGCATCTGCAGACGTATCATCAGAAGATGTGTCATCAGCTACCTCTAACCTTTTAATGTGTTTATCTTCATTAAAATATAACTTAGTATCCTCATCATTAGGAACTGCAGTTAAACTTTCAACAAAACCAAAGCTATTTAGTTGTGGTCTTACGATAGTTAATTCTTTACCACCCTCAGGTGTAAAAGTATCTTCTTCACCACCAAATACCCATCTAGCTTTCTTTCCTTTGAATAATTTTGCTACTTGATTAACAAAATCTTCTGCACTACTACCTTTAATAGCTGCAAATTCAGAACTTAATCCTAATTTATCAGCCATAATAGTTAATCTTGCTTTAGTACACCAGTTTGCACCTTCAATGTTCCAAGCACCTTCAGACATCCACATTGTAGTGTTTGCTTTCTGCCCCATTGGATCCTCATTTTCATCAACTAAACCTTCTACAGGTGCAGTCATATGTGTGAACCTAATATAAGGTGTTTTCTTTGCTGAAGTTTCACCATAAACTACATCTGTAATTTTAGCTACTTGTATACCAGGTGTAATTGATTTTTTAGGTCTTCTTACTTCTTCCTTTACTTCAAATCCATCTCCATTAAAATCTGTCATTCTTTTTGTTTTTTAATTATTATTTAATTTATTTAATTTATTTTTACTTGTTTGGAAATAATTCTTCCATTAATTCCTTTGCTTGATCTAACTTTCTTTCATTTATAGCTTTATCATCTATTGCTTCTAAAATATTCTCCATATTAAATGGATGTTCACTTTTAGCATTTATAATAGTAAGTTCATTTTCAGCAATTTGACCTTCTAAGTCTATAATTTCTCCAGCTAAATCATTCTTTGCTGATCTAACTTTAAATGGTAGTTTAACAGCATCAACTACTTCCTTCCCTGCTTTAAGAAAATCACTATATGTTTTACATATTACATTTTCTTTTTTTTCTTCTTCACTCATTTTTAATTTATTTAATTTATTTAATTAATAATAATTTTTGTTTTCTCCTCTTTTTAGAATCTACTCCTTTACCTAGCAATCCAAAACCCAGCCCTCGGAGTGGGTACACCACACTGCCGATCTCTACGTTATAATAGGAAGGATATGTAGGAGGAGTATAATATTTACTTCTTAAATCCCAATAATCAGCCATAATTAATCTATATATATTTGACTCCAATCTACCTTAATATTTCCATTGTCATCACCTTCAGCAAGAGTCACCTCTTTACCTCTTAAATGATTACATCTAGAACCACAAAGTACTTCATCTGAACTTGCAAAGTTCACTAATGTTTTATTACCATCTCTATGTAAATAACCAATAGCATCTGCATCTGCACATACAATAGATTTAAGCTTACCTGTTAAATCTAAATCTTTAGCATTAACTTCTTTACCCTTAGAGTTAATCATCTTGTCTTTAAGATGTCCGATAAGAATAACATTGTCAGCTAATGACTCTAATCTAGCTAAAACCTTTAAAAATGCTTTCCTAAGATATAAATAACCTGCACCATTTGGTAATATTAATACATCTGAACCTTTAAAGTTTTTACCCATAGGTGTAGCTTTATATAATTTTAAAGCTAATGGTAATACCATTTCTTCTAATTTAGTAATAGTATCAATAGTGATAAACTTATAAGGTTTACCTGCTTCTTCAATAGCTTTAGCTATATCCATTAATTCATTCAAACTATTAGCTTGAACTTTCATTGCATCTACATACTCACTACCATTTTCTAAATCAATTAAAAGATTATTCTCTAGTTCTGCAACCACTGTGGTCTTACCCATCTTTGGTGGAGCATATAATACTAATTTACTAGGATCTTTCTTCACTGATTTAATTTTTGTAGTGGGTAATACAATTTCTGCTGTCTCACTCATCTTTCTCTCCTTTTTTCATTTATTTAAAATAATATATTTGATTCTTCTAATTCTTTTTGAAGATTTGCTAAGGCTCTCCAAGCTACTTTTGTGCTATGCCTAATTCCATCATCATCTATTTCACCAGCTTGAATTAAATGTCTTGTAAGAGAATCTAATTCATTACCTGATTTACTTCTATCCCATTCTAATGGTTTATCAGGATTATGTTGTTTTTGTCCAGCAACACTACATCTAGAAATTTCTATTATAGCATCAGGAAAATACTTTAATACTCCATTGTATACAGGATAATCTTTTCTATTATCTTTATTCATAATTTATTTAATTCTTCCGTTTAATATATCAGCTTGATTATGATACCAATCCATATTTTCAGTAGATCTAGGTAGCTCTTTAAACCTATTAGATGCACCATCAAATAAAAAATGATGATACTTATTAGGTGGAGCAAATCTATTCTTTAAAACTTTAATAGCTCTAAAAGAATCTCTGAATTTCTTTATGTTGTAACCATGATATTCAGCATAATCATATCTATCTGGACTATATACTCCTAATATTACTTTAGCATCACGCTGTATTTCTTTATTATTTGCAAATCCAGCTAAAGATGGTTCAGTCTTCTTTTGAATACTTAATCCATTATTTGAAAATTGTTCCTTTTCTCCTGATTGTTCTTGTTGTATAATATTAACACAAGCCCAGTTCCAATGTTTAGTTAATTGTTTTAAGCAATAATTGGTACTCCATTGAGCCATGGCATTATGTAAATTACCTTCATTTTCAGGTTTTAATAATGACATATGATCAACAACTGCTATAACTACTTGATTAGGGTCATTAGGAACATAATGAGAATAAACTTTTACTTTCTCAGATACTATTTCACCATTAGACTTTCTTTTAGTAAATACTCTATCTTCATATATATGCTTACCATTTTTATCTGCAAAGTCTCTACAATATTTATATATACCCGTTGGATTATATACAGAATCTATTATCTCTACATTTTCAAGCATCTTTTCTATTGGTTCAATATATTTCTCAATTAAAGACATTGTTTCATCATCTAATGATTCTTCTCTATATCCTTGTAATGTTAATATATCCAATTTGATTTTACAATGTATAGATATATAGTTACAAATCATAGTATCTATAAATTCCTTTTCTGATTCTTCTAATGCAAAATATAATATTTTTAAATTTATATCATGTTTTGCAGCATACATCAATGGTTCTCTAACAGCTAGAGCTTTAGCTACTTGTGTTTTACCAACTCCTGATGCAGCAGTTATCATAGTTATCATTCCTGGAACTACTCCTGGTACAGATTTAGATAATTTAGGATAATTTTCAAAAGGTATGCAAAATATCTTACCAGATTCCTTTGATTCCTTTATTCTCCTTATCCCCTTTACTCTCTCCTCTACCTTCCCTACTTTTTCTTCCATCACATATAGTCTTCATTTTCATAATTATTATTAATTTGTTCATCTAATAAATATTCATACTTATCATAATCAGCTTGGTTTAACCATACTTCCATAGCGTGCATGTATTGTAAATTACCAGAGTCTCTTCTCATTTTAACCTCTGCTTCTAATACATTTATTATAGTCCTATGTTTACTAGGATCTGATTTAATTATACTTATATATTTATCTTTTATTTTTTTATTACGAACTGAATCAGGATTTCCAATTTTCAATGGTCTAGTTCCTCCATTTCTAGCAGGAACCTTTAAGGGAAACTTACCAAGAAATTCTAACCATTTTATTTCTAATGTATCTGATTTAAATAAATCTATACCCTTTTGTCTAAGTTCAAAAGTCCTATGTCCAGTTATTTTTATAAATCCCTCCTTCTCTAAATATTCTAAAGCTGCATCATCTTCTAATAGCATTGCTTGAACTTCATCGGGTAACTTATAATTACCCATAAATTTCCAATGCAACAGTAGATATAAATCAGCTGTTAGCTTATTTTCTGAGAGACAAGAGATCCTGATAGTAACCTCAGTTACTATAAGTTCCTTATCCATAAATTTAATTGATTAATTGTAATTAATAGTGCTTAGATACGCTTCATTCTCCTCTCTTGTTGCTTCACCTGTACCATTACAAGTTTCACAAGGTTTAAATGTGTCATTCAAACCATCATATATGTCTTTAGCTCCAAAACAAGCTATACACATAGTTAAATCATCGTGGTTATCTAAGTTATTCATAGTGTAAAATTACTGATAATATATCTATTACACAAATATATTTAATAACTAGACTAATTACACCAAATCATTGGGAAATGTAATTAAATTCCATTATTAAAATAGTTTATTGAATAAATAATATCAAGTTTCTTCTTTTTCTTTCATAAATTTAGTTTTAATTAATAGTTATTCAATGATTTAATCTGAATAGTTCATCTTTATAATAAATTTGTTTTCTTGATTCTGTTTCATAGTCTTCATCTAAAATTAAATTATTCATACTAAAGAATAATTCTAAATCAGCGGGTTGACAATCAACATCAAAATTTTCAGATACTAATTTAGATAAAGTACACATGCTAGGCATTTCCTCTAGTGGTGAATCTTCTTCAATAAGTTTTATAAATAATCCTAATTGAGATTGTTTAACTCTATCAACATTCTTTTCAATAACTTTTAATTTTGGTTTAGTCATAGTTTAAATTTTACTTATATTGAATCAATGGGGTTAATTCCCCTAAATTTTTAAGTTCTACTGCATTTACTTTAGCTTGAGATGTTTTTATCCATTTTTCTTCTTGTGTATCTTTACAATACAATCTTATTATTATAGCATGTTTACCATCTTCTCCAAGTCTAATACATCTACCAACACGTTGGTTCATTTGTTTTACAGTACTTGAATTAGAAGCTATTAAACTATAACTTAATCTAGGTATATTAACACCTTCATCTAATGTTTTAGCTGAAGATAGTATTTTAACCTTTGTACGACCATCAGCGAAGCGTTTTAAGAAGCTTACTCTATTTTTCTTAGTTATACCACTATGATGAGGTAAACATCTGTCACCAAGCTTATTTGCAACTTTATCAGAATAATCTTTAGTCATACTAAATATTACTCCGTGATCATCTTTTCCAAATAGTTCAGTAATCTTTTTTATTAATCTCATTTTAGATTTAGCATTATACAATATCTCTTTTCTAGCAGAAATATTTTTCCAACTATGAACTCCATAATTTTCCCATGCTATTCTGATTTTAGAAGATAAATAATTATAATCTTTTCTTTCTTTATCATTTAATTCAACTGGTATATTATAAACTGTAAATTCACTTACTAATCCTAATTCAACAGCTTCATATAAACTTAATGTATAACATATTGGAGCTATGCCATTAATGAAATCAATTAGATTATCCTCTATAGTGGCTGACAATCCTAATATTTTATCATATTTATTATTCTTAAAGAATTTACTATTTATAGTACCTTTAATATAGTTATGTATTTCATCAGCTATTACAAAATCATATTTTTGATTTTTAAACTTTCTTGCTGTATTTATACATTCTACTTGTACACATTCTTTGAATACTTTTGAATGCTTCCACTTTTTAAATTCTTTTTCCCATTCATGTTTTAAAGTATTGTTTGGAACTATTATTAATATCTTATAGTTATAATCTGCATTTACTGCAAACCTTACTGCTGCTAGAATTGCACAACGAGTTTTACCAAATCCCGTTGCACATTCTGCAGTACCTATATATTTATTCTTACGCCAAGCGTTAAGAACATCTCTTTGTATTTTATCTTTCGCTTGATTTATATTCATAATATCTATTCTAAGTCTATTAATTTATTTATTTCTTGTATATAATAATTATATGATAAGTCATATTCTTCATCAACATACTTATTAAATAAAGTACATTTCCAACCTGCTTCAATATTAGTTTCTCTATTTTTAGGTTCAACTAATACATCATCTTCAATAATATCAAATATATCCATTTGATTAGGATTCTTCTCCTTAAACTTATCAGTTTTAGTTAAATAATTCTTTTCTAATGGTGGTAATATTTTAATTAGTTGATCACCTTCTTTAGATACATAATATCTATTAGTTTTACCTAATTTATAATCAACCTGGTTAGCAAGATGTGTAACTCTTCTATATAGTCTATTATTACCTTTCATTTTAGAACCTATACAAAAATCATATATACCATAGTTCTCAGCAAATGAATATTCATATCCATTTAAATGCTGTTTTAAGCTTATCTGAGGTTCTATATTATTAATAAAGTAATTAGCTGCAGAAAGAGCTACAATTCTCTTAGAATGATTCTTATGATAGTCTCTATCTATTTCATAAACTCCTTTAAATTTATATTTTAAATGATTACCATCTTCATCAATAATAAAAGCAATATAATTATTTACATCTCTAAATACAATTCTACTGTAATTAGTATCTTCTAATATATATTGAGTATCTTTTTCCCATTGTTTATGTAATTCATCTATTTCTAATTTTTTAGCTTTATTATAATAAACAACAACACCATCAGTATTAGCTGATATAATTTTACAACCAGCCATATATAATTGTTCTATAAGCATTAATAGAGATAACTGTCCTTTAAATGTAGTTTTCATAATAACCATTGGGTCATATTGCCAACTATATAGAGAACCTGTTTTACCATATCCACCACCATTCATAGCTAATTTAAAAGCTTCTTGTTTAGAATTAATATATTTATACTCACTAGAACCTTTTTTTAATTTCTTTAATTGTGGTTTTAATTTAAATGACCTTTCATCAAATAATTGTTTTATACCCATATACCATTCTTTTCCTAAATGTCTTGGATAATATTTACCATTAATGATAGATGCTGGATACATTGAACCAACATCTTTTTCTTGTAGTATATGATCATCATCACATTTTATATCCCTTGGTGTATCAACTGAATGTAATCCACCTTTGGCAAATTTTATTTCTATTCCGGCAAATGTTAAATGTCTTTCAAAATCTTCATCAGATTTAAAAGAACATTGTCTAATTTCATTTAAGAAATTATTAAGATAATCACTTTTAAATGTAATATAATCAGGAATTAAATCATTAACATTAAAACTTTTTCTATAAGTTCTAAGTTTTTTAAAATCATAATAATTTCTTTTAGAAATCTTTTCATATGTTTTTCTATTTATATATTCACCAATCTTTACATCTGAATAATTCATTACATTATAACCCAATTCTTTAGTCATGTTAACTCTAAATTGGATATTATCTAATGATTTGTTATAAAACATTTCTGTTGCTAATATATCATTTCTACAATAAGATATTACTTCATCTTTTTGATCATCATTTAGTACTGTTTCAGGTTCGTATGGTAAATCTTCTATACTTTCCATTCTCATAGCAAATTCAAGCCATTTAAGAGATGTTTGTCTAGCCATATTATCATAATGCCATATCTTATATAAATCTAATTGTGGCACTTTAGTATCTTTATTCCAAATAGCTGAATAATCAGAACTAATAATAGACTGAACTTCTTCAAATATTTCTTCTGCAGTCCAATTGTTATTGTTTGATAGTATAGTATTGTGTAATACAGGGTAATCAAAACTTATATTATTAAAACCAATACATTTAGGTTTTGTATTTAAAAACTCTCTAAGTTGTTTAATATCATTTCTTCTATCTGATATTTCAAACTCTAACCATTTATCCTTACCAACTAATTTAAATGTAGCTAAGAAAAAAGATTTAAAAGTTTCTAAATCATAAATATATTTCTTCATTTTAATAAGTTTTAATTATAATTCTTTTTTATTTTTATATTTATTTAATATAAATTGTACTTTTAAAATACATTCTTGTACTTTATAAGATAATCTCTTTAATTCTTCCCAATAATTTAACCCACAATACATACATACAGAGTCCTTACCTACTTTTTTATAAAAATGTATATTTCTATAACAACTTAATGGTTTATTTTCGTTCATATCTCTTTTATTGTTTTTTTAATTTATTTTTTAATTGTTGTATCTCAACGTCTTTTTGGTATATAAACTCTGATACAATTCTTCTTTTATTTCTCGGTAACAACATTAATATTTTTATAACTTCCTCTATCATAATATTTTTTTTATATTTAACTCTTTTTATAAACGTATCTGTTTATTTAATTGTTTGTTTATTAATCTGTTTTATCTATTGAGTTAATATTTTAATCACAATTAAAGTAAATATAATTCCACTTGCAAAACCTATCATACTACAAATAAAAAAGGCTTTATGTAATTTCTTCTCCATAATCTTATTGTTTATCTTGTTTGGTTAAACTTCTTTTAATCCATTTCACAAACTTCATAAAATAATTATACGCCAATATTACTAATACAATCAATATAATTAATCCTAATATTGATAGACCTATTATATCCTTTAAAGTCCATACAAAAATGCTTAATACTTCCATAAATTCTTTTTTATTGTTTATACCCTATTTGTTTAAAATCTTTCCTTATTCTTTCCGCTTATCATATCCTTTATTTCTCTTTTATCACTCATAATCTATTTAGTTTTTAGCAGTTAATACTTTTCCAATTATTCTGTGCATATTGACAAAATAATCCGAAATGATTTTGCGTGTATTTTAATTTATCAATCCAGTTATCTTCATTGTTTTTATCACACTCACAATAAAATGAGTTTATTATTATTGTTTGCATATCTGAATTACCCTTATAAATATAATGCTTATCTAAATAGTTTTTTATTGCAAATTCTGTTTTATTCATAATATTTACTTTAAATTATACACCAAACAATCATTGATATTATTACTATTACACCCCACACCACTATTTCTAACCACCAACTATAATTTTTCATAATAACTTTTTATTTAAGTAGTTATTTATTTTTGGTGCTGCCTTTTCATTATACCATATTAACGGCATTAGTATTATTAATAGTAAAGCCTTAAATACTTTCTTTATACTTATCTCTCTTTTATCACTCATAATCTATTGTTTTTGGTTTGGTGTTGTAGTTAATAAGCCTACTTGTGTTCGTGCCAATATTTTTCAGAATAGGTGCAAAAATCACTTCTATCCATTTTTTTATTTGCATCCAATAGTTCATCTTCTCCAAAATCACATCTTCTGCATTTACATCCAATAAACTTCACTTCTTTATCTGCATAAGCACCCTTTATAAATATTGGCTCGTACCAATGCCCTAATATCTTGCACCAATCTATTTTAATAATTTTCATATATGTATAAATTTTTTATTTCTTTTATCACTCATAACTAATCTATTTTAAAATAAAGCTAAAGTAAATTAATACCTTAGCTTTATTAATTAATTTATTACTCCAGAAAGATACTCTCTCCAAACACCTTTCCCATTATTATAACAACTATCATGGAAATAAAATAATTCAGCTCTATACCTATTATACCTAAGTGTAATGTATCCTCCATAGGAATCTAACATTATATAAGTACTCATATCTACGTTATTATCAGCTATTATTTCTTCTACAACAGCATAATCATTTACAAAGTGAAAAGAATTTGTACCATTTGTAATAGTTATATATGTGACATCTCCTTTTGTAAAAGGTTGTAAAGTAATAGTTCCAGTAATATTTGTTACACTATATTTATTAGTTTGATCATTATAAATTCCTTTTTCAAGTTTATTTATTACATAAATTGTTTGATTTTGTGCATATATACTATTAACGCTTAACATTAATAATATAATAATTATTATCTTTTTCATAATATTTAATTTAAGGTTCCTATATATAACTTCTTATAAATTATTTTATCTTTTATTACTTTATAATTATAATGAAGTTCAAAATTCTGATCGTCATATATTAATTTAACTAATGCTCCAAATGGGCTAAGTCCTTCATATATAGCTATTTCATCTGAATTTTCAGTATTATGCCTATCTATTATTAAATAATCATGAGTTGTAGTTCCTTCTCCGGAATTATAATTAATCCTTAAATATTTTATACTTTCAGTTCTTTTTAATACCATAAATGATATTGTAGTTTTTGAAACTTCTTCGTATTCATATATATTCTGAGGAGTTAGTGTACCAATTTGATAAGAGGTACATACAGTTTTATATTGATCATACTCTCCTGTTTGAGCATGTATATTACTAATACTTAGTATTAATAATATAATAATTAATTTCTTTTTCATTGTGTTAGTTTAAAATTGTTTATAATTTACCTATCTAATATAGATATACATTTTTCTATATTATATAAATAGGTATTTCCTGTAGCAGAATCAATTGTTTCATTTTGTATATCCCACTCCATCCACTCTTTCATATCTTCTAAAGTATTTGTAGCTTCTAATACATCATGATCAGTTGGTGCTGTAAATCCATTTATTATTACCATAGTAATAATAATGCATAGTAATGATATTATTTTTTCCATAATTAGTTAGTTTTTATTTATATTTATTTGATACCAGGCAATCCATACATAATAGTTTCTCTCTTTTACTATATACTATACCTAAAAATCTTTTCTTAATATTATATGAATATAATTTAGATTCAACATTTCCACAATCTTCACAACATATAATATAATTTACTTCATTATCATTTTCAATAGTTCCGTATATTCTAATTATACTCCCTGTTGCTATTATAGAAACTAATAATGTATCTTCATCATAAGCAGATAATACTTGAATTTTTAATCCTCCTATTTTATTGAAACTTACATCCCTAGCTGAATCTGAAGCAGTAAATACTTCACCTATTTTAAATTTATCCATAACTTTAAGTTTTAGTTAGTTAATTTAATTAAAATCTCTCTGTCCTTTCCATTGGAGTGCTGACGTAGTTTCGACTACCGCTACCTATCCAATAAACAACACCGTTGGAAGCGGTTTATATAAAGAGGTTACAGCTTATTATCCTCATATTGAAGGCTGTTTATCTGTCTATCTTCTAGCAGAGAGATTATTATTTACACTAGAAATTCAAGTATTAAAAATGACAATAATGATATTAAAAATATTTGAATTGTTTTTTTTGCAAATATCTCAAATATTTCATCATCTGTTAATGTATTATTAGATTCTATTCCTAGTCTAATTTTTCGTAACATTATAAACAATGCAACAAACATTGATAATAGCATTATTAGTAATATTTGTAGTATCATAATTTCTAAGTTTTAGTTAATTCTAAAGTATTCAATTATTTGTGCTACTCTCTCAAGCAATTCTTCATCAGTCTCACTTGCCATGTCAATGTAATCTTGTTTATCTAATTCATCGCCTGCGTGTCCAACTATTAATTCCATTAATCTTTTTCTCATGTTTTCTAAGTTTTAGTTATAACATATTTCTGCACATTTATGATATATAGGTTTCTTAGTATACATATATTCATTGTTTACTATTGATAATTCTACCTCATACCCATATATAAAATATGTTAGACAATATAAAGTTTTATTTTCACTGTCTGTTTCATTTACAAATAATTTTGGATCCATAATTATTTAATTTATAATTTATATAATCGTTTCCTTCCAATCTACACCTTACAATATTAAAAGCTTCATGCTTTCTTTCTGTTTCTTTTATATTATTTAACGAATATACTACATTTAAAGCATATTCTACTAATAAATTCAATTTTTTCATAGTCTTATAGTTTAAATTAAAAGTAAAATCATCAGGACGTTATTAGGAACGTCAATTCCTCTAGTGAGCGAATCTATCAAAAAACACCTCTAGTTATTTATTTTCTGATGATTTATTTAACACCACAACTACAGTCCTTCTACAATAGAAGCTTTACCTATACGGAGTGGTGTTTATGTTTATAAATTTTCTTTAATAAAGTCTTTATATAACTCATCAGCTCTTTCAAAAGCTTCGTGTTTTTTTAATTCAGTCAATTCTTCTTGTGGTGTTGAAAATATGTAATCTATTAATGAGTACATAAAATATCTACCTTTATTTCCTACCTCTTCCTTACTATACATCTTCTCTTCAGGTAAATGAATGATTACTTCATTATCTTCTGTTGTTTTGAGTTCTTGCCATTCTTTTGTATGATTAAATGTAGGACATTCTCCATCTCTAGCTTCAAATGTTGAACCTCTTTCTGTTTTATACATACGTTTATACTCAACCATAACCTCATCTATCTCTCCATTAGCTTCTACATAAGCTTTAATGAATGATTCAGGTATCCAAGGTAATACTACTTTTACATCTCTATCTGTAAAATCGACTGATTCCATTATACCTAAAGACTTATCTGTTGTAGCTATTATCTTTCTATACTTAGAACTAATAGGCATTATAACAGCAGTTAATACTCTATCTCCAACAATATACCAATCCCCTTCTTTAATCTCTTCATCAGATACTAAGTATAGGTGTTGAGGAGAATTTCCTTTATTCTTTTCTTGTGGTTTCACTCCTCCAAAAATTCTATATATTAATGTATTTCTACCTTTGTTAATATCAATAAATAAATGACTTGCTCCATCAGTAGGGAGCATTATTGGTTTTACTTTCTTTTTCATAGCTCTTCCTCCTCTTCTGGAAACAATCTATCCCAATCTTCAGGTGTTGTACCTGAGATAAGAAATTCACGTTCCCCTATGCTTAAATGAGGCATAGCTAATTGAATTAGCATACCATTTTCCCACTTTGAAATTTGTTCATCTGTGATGTCTAAATCCATAGTGTTTGTGTTACCTGTTAGGGTAGATGTTTTAGTTATTTTCATAGTTCATAGTTTTATAGTTTAAATAAATAAGAGTAATCACTTTTAATATTTTAATCTTTACAATATTCCCATTTAATTACTTCATTAGGTCTTACTCTATGTCCTCCCCAACCATGAGGTAATAATATGCCTTTAAATTTTTGCCAACTTGGTGGTATAGAAAAATAACCTTCAGGTATATCAATCCATTCATTTTTAGCATTATAATAACCCTTTAATAATGTACTATAAAATCCTCTTTTAGTTATTACTTGTTCTTCATAATGACCATAATATTTATCTCTTACATATACACTACCTTTAAATGTTACCATTACATTTTTCATTTCTTTAGGTACTTTTATAATTTTTATATCATCCATAGCTTTATAATTTAAATAAAAAAAAGAGGGGAAATTAATCCCCTCCCTTTATATATAATCTAAACTACCAATTATGCAGTTTCTTCTTCCGACTCTATAGCAACTGCTTCTGATACTGCAGCTACATCTCTTTGTAATTTAGTATCTGCTTTATTAGCATCACCTAATTCACGTTTGAAATAGATTTGAGCTCCACCAGAAGTAATAGGTGTATCAGTTGGTTTCCCATCTTTTCCTATTAACATCAATGCTTGAAATCCAGGTCCATCTGATAAAGATTCAGTATGAATAATTCTTAAATCTGCACCCATTACAGCACCTAAATTTGTACCTACCTTAATTCCTTTAGCTGCTATTACATCTTTATGAACTGATTGAAAGGCTACTTTACTTCTTTCAAATCCATCAGATCCTAATAAATCATTTAAGAAATTCTTTTCAACCCAAGTAGTTCTTAATTGAAGAGTTTTAAAATTTGGGTTATTACCTTCTTTAGCATCATAAATTGCTTCTACTATTACATTTTCTTTTTTCATCTTGTTTGATTTTAATTGTTTTTATTTGATTTTTATTTGATTCTCCTTTGATTTTTATAGATGTTCATTTGGAGTTTACATCTTCGTATATCTCATTATTACTGTTACAAGGTATGTACGTATTTACATGCTACGCTACATTATCCGTTCTTCTGACAATTTGATATATTAGAGCCTGGATAAACATCACTGCTACACCAGGCTTAATTTAAACTACTTATACGCTATGAAACAAATAAGTATTTTTAATAAACATTACCTTGGAATTGACTTAGTATCAATCCTAAAGTTATAACTGATGCCATTATTATAATACCAATAGTTACTGCTTGTTTATATTCTCTTTTTTCATCTAATTCTTTTAGCTCTTGAGCTGTTATATCAGTCTTTCTCTGATTTTGACCTATGGCATAACCATAATAGTCTGTATTTATAAAATTTTTCATAATGTGTTAGTTTATGGGTTAATAATTAGTTACTTTTAGCTATATTATTTAACTGTTCTTGTTTAGCTAATTCATGATAAGCTTCTTTTAATGCATCTCTAATAGTAATAATGTCTTCTATATCTAATGTTTTATTAAATATATCACAATCATCTAGAGTTAATTTACAAACTCCTAAGAAGTCATCTAATGCTTCTATTTTAGATTCTACATGTATTTTTAATATAGATACTTCTTCTTTTCCTTCCATTTGTGTTAGTTTAAGTGGTTAAAATAGTTTATAACCAAATTCATGTGCATTATCTTCTTTGATCATTAATGCACATTTCATTGGTGGTATATCTTTAAATCTTTTTTTAATTGTATCAGATACCATTGCTAAATCTCCATCTTTATCAATACAGAAATGATATTTGATTTTATTATCTATTTTATTTTCTTTTGACATAAGTGTTAGTTTATGGTTAATACTATTGTTTACGTTCAAACATTGTAGTCATATACTCTCTGTATACATCTCTTGTAATGTCTTTATAAACATTTAATAGCTCATTCTTTCCCCAACCTGTCTTATCTTCTAAGGCTTTCTCAAACCTTAATTCTATTTCTTTTAGTACTTCGTTCATAGCTTTTAATTTAAATTAATAATGTTTTATTGTAGGATAGTTATCTACCAAATATTGAGTTCTTATTGATTTCCACCAATCCCAAAGTTTTGATTCTCTATACATTTCAATTAGAGCTTTATTTTCTTCATCAGTAAAGTTAACATCATATCTAATTACTGCTACTGTACTTTTTAGTATAAGTTTAAAGTCATCATCATAAGAACTTGAAAATGAATCTAGAGGCATAATTTGAGAGTATCTAGGTGTTTCTGATTGAGTACCCATTATCATAAATGTAATACACCATATATCAAGTTGATCTAATAATTTGTTTTCTGCTGTTTCTAAAGGTTTCATAGTTTTTAGTTTTATAGTTTAATTTTTTAAACTACACGAAGGTAGTATAATTAGAAATATAATAGTACAAATTCCAAAGAACATTGTTGGACACGTTGCTCCATCTTTATTAGCTATGTATGATAACACTGTTAAGAAAGCAAATGATAGTACTATTAATAGATTAGCAAAGAATGCTGATTTTATAAATTGTTTCATAGTATTTAGTTTTATAGTTTAAATTAATTCAATTTCATCTATATAATAAGTTTTATCAATTTGAATATTATAAAAATCCTCATTTTCAAAAGCAATCATTTCTTCTTGAACTGATTTATGTAATTCTTTTTGTTTTTTATAATTTTCGGCAGATTCTTTACTAATAAATGATTTAAGATTATTTGTTTTTTGGTGACAATGGTTATCATAAGGTCCATCACCATCCATTTCCCAAGTAATATCAGATACTTCTTTTACAATATATATTTTCATAGCGGTATAGTTTTAGTTAATATCATAATTACTCCACATTTCTTCCTCTTGTTTATTAATAAGAATATTATACTCATCTTCTAAATCTTCAAAAGACATTTGAATACCATAATCATCAGTTTCATATGGGTTATCCATAATTTTCCAATATTTGTTATCTAATGACATAATAATTTGTTTTAGCTATAATATATTAGTTAATATAAAATAGTGGTTAGTTAAAAAGTGGTTAAATGGTGGGTGGTTGTAGTGGTGTACACAAACATTGATTCTTCTCCAAACTATTCCTCTTTAATTTCCTTAAGATGCATGATTAATGCTGAACCCCATCCACAGATAGACCAAAAAGCTTCGTGAAACAATACTCCTTTAATTGCTTCTGTAACAAATGATACTATACTTGCAATAAATATAATCATCATTAGTAGTGTAAATATATTCTTCATAATTCTTTAGTTTAATTTAATAATTCATAAATAATACCTCCTATAGATATTATTACTCCCCAGTACATTATAAAAATGAATAGAGACATTGCATAATTTAAATTATATCTATCATCTATATACTCTAATGTTTTAAAACATCCTAATATAACTATTCCAAACAGGATAATTGCTATCCCTGCATATATTCCTATCATAATTCTTTAGTTTAATAAGTTAATAATACCTCTAATAAGTCAAAATGTAAATAATTAAGGGCTTACAACCTTAGTAGCTACAACTCCGTGTTTAAATCATTTACATTAGAACTTGGGTTATCTTGTATGTATCCTGATAATACATACTCATCACACATTTATTGAGGCTGTGTGTTACACCTAAGTTTAATCAATTAAAGTATTATCTTCTGAATTACCTGTTCCAACCTCCACCACAGAGTCAATTAGTTGTTTTAGATAGCATAAGCTAAATGTTTTTCAGCAACCTCATAGACTAGTCTTTATCTGAACACCCTAATATTCTACATCTTACTTGGTTAATAGAAGATATATAGCATTATGTGTACACGCAGTCCTTATGCCTTTTAGACCTCATAAACTTTAATTGATTATAATAGAAATACTACAAGGTTCTTCACACCTATGAGATATTGTGCGTTATGTTAACACAACCTTTACTGTTCATCAATAAGAGTATCATAGATACAATTAAATTTAGTAGTATTTCATTATTTTACTTATTGTGCTTCTCTCTTGGAGAATAAGGACTTGCACATCCTGTTACAGCATCAATAGTAATCTTTTTACATTTGTACACATAAGGTACATATTCTTTTAAATCTTTCATAGCATTATAGTTTAAGTAATTATTATTATGTACACTTATCCTGTACACTGTTAATTAGAGCAAATCCCCGAAGGGATTGAAAGAGTTATTAAAACTCTTCCAATGTGATTGCTAATGGTATGTAAGCAAATTTGCCATACTCACTCTCTCCTACAACCAAACTCTTTCTGATGCTGTCCGCATCTTTCTTGATGTCCTCAAGAGTGTGATTAGGGTGAAATAGTCTGATAAGCTGATTAGTATCAGTTGCTACCATTATTCTTTGAGAAACCTCTCCATTTGTGTGATTAGTAACCTCTTGTAATAAAAATTTAGTAAAGTTCATAGCTTTATAGTTTAAAATAAGGTACCTCTTTAAAGCACGGGGGTACCCTCTCCGTAGTATTTAGTAGGGGTGGTTTTTTATAGATACTCCACAAATTCATCGACAAAAAAATTTTTTTAAAAAATAATTTTTCGTAACTTTACACTATGGAAAATAAAGATGATAATACTAATGATAGTTTAAAAAATCCTATGGTGGATGCTTTAGAAGAATGGTTAGAAAAGAATGAACCTAGACTTGATTTAACAATAGGGGAATTAAATAATACAGACACAGATGATAACTAAAGAGATAACATTAAAAGACTTACTAAACTTAGCTCTTATAGAAGATATTATTACAATGCAAGAGTATTTAAGAATGGAAGAGTTAGAGGATAAAGAATTAAAAGAAGAATTAATCAAAGTAACAAATAGAGAATGGAGAATAAATACTACACACCAGAAATAGAAGAGTTTCACGTAGGGTTTGAGTATGAACGTAGAATGAAAGAGGATAATGATGATTTCATGCAATATGATGGACCTGCTTGGATAGGATGTACTTACCCTAATGATTGTGCTTTAGGTAACGCTTCTACTAAACTAGGGCTTAAATATCTAGAAAAAGATATTGATAGATGTAGAGTAAAATACCTAGACAGAGAAGATATAGAGAGTTTGGGATTTATAATGAGGAAGGAACAGTTTGGTGATACTTATTTATATAGATTAGATTTAGTAAAACCCTTATTTCCTCACCATACTGAACTAGACACTTTATATCTTGCATACTACAGACATGACGCAAGATGTATATTGTTTCTACAAAAGATTAAAAGGGTTGGAATAGACGAAGAAAGACCAGAGACACAGTTATTTAATGGGTATATTAAAAACAAATCAGAACTAAAGAAAGTTCTTAAAATGATAGGATTATGAAAGAAGATTATATAAAGTTACTAAACTCTGGGATGTTCTGGGAGTTTCATCCAGAATTAACAGGGGTATGGGAAAAAGATAAAGAAGAATGGATTAAATACAACCTTTCTAAAAAATAATCGTATAAATATTAGGAATTGTAAAATATAGTTCCTAATATTGCAAAGTATCAATATCAGCCTCCAGGTAATCATTAGAGGCAAAGACATCGGGTTAGTATCTACAAATAGTAGAGAGGTTGTCCCCGGTAGATACGAAAACAACCTTCATATAACATCTAGGGCTGGTTACAGGTAAAAGTAAGCCTTCTGAATTGACAGAGAGATTAAGTAACTGGTGTAGGCTCAAAACGGCTAGATAGAAGTTGAAGGTTAAAAAGGAGCTCTAGCAATAGAGATTTCAGCCCAGCTAAGGGGAATATTATATCTAATTGTTACTTAAAACAAAAAAATAGTAAAAAAACTTGCATATATAAAATATAAAGTGTTATATTTGCAGAAAAGAAATTATAAGTGAGAGTTATAGAAATAAATACAGATACTAGAAAGTTCTTTAAACAGTATCTTACTATTATAAAACCCTTATTAGTTCCAAGAATAAGTAACGGAGAATTAAATGTTTTAGCGGAACTTCTATATTTAAATCATAAGTATAGAACTGTAGATGTAAAAGTGAGAGGGAAATTGATATTTGATTACGATAATAAAATAGATATAGTCAATAATTTAAACACCTCCCTTTCTACAGTTAACAATGCAATCTCTTCATTAAGAAAATCAGGATACATTATAGGATATAAGATTAAAGATAGTTTAGTAATAGATATCGATGATTCTTTTAAGATAGGGTTTAAATTCAATATAGAAAATGAAAGATAGAAATGGATTAGACATAGTTAGGGGAGATTTGATTATGATTATTATAGATACCCCTATTCACAAACCTAGTGAACTTGTTATATATTTAGATAATGAAGATTATGTATATAAAGTAACAGAAGATGGAGAAGAGAAGTCTAAAGAGACTAAACATGTAATATATTACCCATTATCAGATGAAGGATTAGAAGTAGCTAATTATGATAATGGATCAGCATCATCGCTGATACATAGAGAGAAGAAGTTTAAAATAACCAATATTAATTCTGATAACATCATTAAAGCTGATAGTAGTAATCTTAGGGGTTATGCTAAAACCCTATATGATAGTATTATAGTATTAGTCTAAAATGTATGAGATTTTAAGATACGCAGAAGAAGATTTTGAGAAGCTATTTAAAAAGATTAATAATTTAGAAGATAAAGTTCTATATTGGAGTAATAGAACTAATAGACAAGTAACCGTAGATACAAAGTTCTTTTACAATAGAGAAGATGAAATATGGGAGGGAGAGTTTACAGTGAGTTATGAAAAAGAAATCTGATAAGATAATAAAAGATTTATCACTTAGGAATAATATACCAGTAAAAGATGTAGAGCAAATAGTTAATAGTCAGTTTTTATTTGTAAAGAATGTTATGGAGAGTGCTGTAAAAGATGAAGTAGAAACATTCAAAACTATTAAACTACTATCTTTTGGAAAGTTCCTAGCTAATGATAAAATGATAAACCATATAATTAAAAGTAAGAATGGAAATATTAGTAAATAGAGTTTTTAGAAATAGTGTTCAAGATCACGAAGATGTAATTAAAAAGAAGTGGTTATATTTAAATGATATTGATTCAATAGAAGAATCAGTAGAGCATGAAGGATATACAACAATATACATTGGTAGTCAAGACATACTTGTAAATGAAGATATAAAGGAATTATATAAAAGATTTAAAACAATTAAAGAAGAGTTGATAGATGAAGCAAGAAACAGAGAACTCCTTGGATAGACCAGAAGGAGTAAAGCAACATGAAAATGGATATTGGTATAAGGAGTTACCAATGAGTGGTCTTGATGAACCATTAAAAATATTCAATACTATTAAACCTCAAAGGTTAGAAGGTGAAACGTATGTAGAATATAAAATTAGAAGAAAGTTCTTAGAACAAGAAGCTAAACAAAAGAAAATATTTTATGACCCAATAGCTGAAACAAATAAAGCTATACAAAAGGAATATGAAAAGATTTCTAAGATTGAAGACCCAATGGAGAAAATGAAGGCTATGCAAAAAGTAGATCATAGTTTAAGACCATATGTAAAACAAAAAAATAAATAGTTATGATAAGAGAAGAATTGCCAAAGAGATTAATGAAGAAAAACTTTTTAGTTAAAATCCCACCAATACAGGATGAAGAGTCAGACTTCCAAGATCCAGAAAAGGATCCTGAAAAGATAACAGTAGCTGCAGTAGCTGATGATTGTGAACTTGCTATTGGGGACGAAGTGATTATGCAGAATACAGCAAAAGATGAAATGGGGAATATAATCCGTAGAGGAGCTGAACCATTATTAGTATTAGAAATTGCAGGAGAACAATATGCTATGTTTAGAGAACTAGATGTAGAAGGAGTATGGTAATAATTAAATAAGGAGAAGAAGAATGTTTGGAGATCAGAGAAGTGTAATATCAAAACAAGAAGCTAGAGAGGAGTTACTGAAAGGTATAAACCTCCTAGCTGATACAGTTGCCTATACAATGGGACCTAAAGGAAGGAATGTAATTCTACAAAGACATTACAATCAATCTAGAGTCACTAAAGATGGAGTAACTGTAGCTAGTGAGTTCTTTTTAAAAGATCCTGTACAAGATATAGGGGCACAGCTTATTAAAGAAGCAGCACAAAAGACAGCTGATGAAGCTGGTGATGGAACAACAACAGCTACAGTAATAGCTAGAGAAATAATTAGAGAAGGTATTAAATACCTTAATATCAATCCAAAAGCAAATCCAATAGATTTAAATGAAGGTATTACATTTGCAGTTAATAAGATAGTAGAAGCTATTAAGAATAAATCACAACCTGTAAATATTGAAGATGACAGTTTATTGCATGTTGCTACTATTTCAGCTAATAATGATCCTAAACTAGGAGAACTTATAACTGAAGCAGTAAGAATGGTTGGTCAAGATGGTCAAGTACTTATGGAGTACACAGAGAGTCCTGAAAGTTATATTGAAACAATTAAAGGTGCTACTTGGCAACAACCTATTATCAATGCTAATTTTATTGTAGCAGCTGATACTGAAGAGATAGTTTTAGATAATCCTCTTATTGTAGTATCTAACTTTAAATTATCTTCTGATACAGAAGCATATCATATAACTAAGATAGCTCAATCACAAGATAGACCTATTCTTATTATTTGTGAAGAACTTAATAAATCAGCATTAGCTTTTTTATTAAAGAATGTTAGAAATGGACATATTAAAGCTGCAGCAGTGTTACCACCTGGAATGTCTAATATGAGAACATTTCATTTAGAAGATCTTTCTGTAATCACAGGAGCATCATTTCAAGATTATAATAAAGGAGATACACCTAAAGGTTTTAAATCTACTTTCTATGGTTCTGCTAAAAAGGTAATTGTAAATAGAAAGCAAACTGTTATTATAGGAGGAAAAGGAAATCCTGATGCTATTGAAAAGAGAAAGCTTTCTATTAAGGAAAATATTAAGAATGCTCAAAAAGGTCTTGATGATAGACATAAAAATAGATATGCTCAAATGTTCGGTGGAATAGCTACTGTATATGTAGGTGGTGGTTCTGACATAGAAAGAAAGGAAAGAAAAGATAGAGTAGAAGATTCTATCCTAGCTACTCAATCTGCATTATCAGAAGGTATACTTCCAGGTGGTGGCTGGTTTTTAAAGCATCCAGGTAAGTTTGCTTTGCCAACATCAAAACCTAATGAGTTTTATGAGGGAATAGATATAATTCTAAAAACTTGTGCTAAACCATTTGATCAGATACTTCATAATGCAGGACTTACTCATGAGAGTAAGAATCCTTTAAATGTTAAAACAAACAAAGAGGTAAAAGACCTTATAGAAGAAGGAATCATTGATCCAGCTAAAGTAACAAGATGTGCATTAGAAAATGCAGCATCTGTAGCAAAGATGATATTAACAACAGAAGGAGTTATATATTATACTGATGATCAACATATCCATGAATCTATTACAATGGATAGAGGAAACATGAAATAATGAAAAGCTGGAAAGATAAATTAGCAGAAATATACGATGGATGGAGAAATGTCGTATGGAAGAATGAAGAGGTGGAGAAGATAGCAAAAGAAAGAGCATCGATATGTGCTAAGTGTCCCTCTATGTATGGGACAATCTGCAGTGAATGCGGTTGTCCCTTACATGCTAAAACTAGAAGTATGATAGAAACTAATAAATGTCCACTAAATAAATGGGAATATTAAAAAAAGGAAAATACCTAGGTAAGTTTAAAGATGGTGAGATATATTACCATTCATTTAAACCAGAAGTAATAGGGGAAGAAGGAGTTGTTAAATATGTACGCATAGGAGACTATGACGAAGAGTTTGCAACCGATAGACCTTATATGCTGTCTGTAGTAAATAAAGAAGAAGAAAAACTAATTAAATGAAACTATTTAAGATGGTCAACTACCAATTAGAGGTAGAAGAAGAAGTATGGGGATTATCACCATTTAGTAAAATACTAAAGAGAGATAAATCTAAGAATAAAGATATGGCATTTAAGGAAGTATTATTCATATACTATTATAGTGATATTAAATCTGATTATTTAAGTATTACTACACCGAAAGAAAAAGCTGAGTCAATAAAAAAAGATATCTCTCTTCCGGAAAAATGGGAAATGGATAATGTTATAGAAGAAGCTATAGAACTATATAATAGACTATCATGTACAGTATCTGAAACTTTATATAAGTCAGCAATTAAATCTGCAAATGATATATCGGATTATTTAAATAATACAAATGCATTATTAAAGGAAAGAGATGATAGAGGTAAACCAGTATATCAACTTAATGCTATAACAGCTGGATTAAAATCTATACCTGGTATTATGAGAGACTTAAAAGCATCTTATACTGAACTATTAAAAGAACAAGAAGACTTAACAAATAAAAAGAAAGGTTCCAGAACATTCGGAATGTTTGAAGATGGACTTAACTAAATTAAATAAATATCAAACACCACTTACGGAAGAGTTAATTAACACTCTCCCCAAAGAAGTATATGCATCTATGATTGAATACATAGATACTGTAGACTTTATATCATGGCTTATACAACCTGCAGAAAAGAGAGGGTTTATTAAGGATAGACCTATGATGATGAGCAGGGGTATTGTTGATCCTAGAGGTAGAAAAGAAATTGATATAACTAAACCTCATATACTTGAGGACATGGATTACTTCAGAGAAAGAGCTATCTTCTTTGAAAAAAATGGAAGGTATACAAACATAATGCCTAATGGTAATCCTAAAAGTGAGTATGCAGAGTTTTGGAGAGAAGAAGTTAGGAGATGGAAAGATGGTCATGTCAGAGATAGTGATGGAGAATGGATACCTGGAGAATTATATTTCTATTGGAACTATGCCCCTATATGGTTAACTGAAGAAGTAGGTGAGTCATTAACTCATGAAGAGTGGTTACAAAAAATAATGACTTATGATACAGATAAGTCAAAGAATAGTGATAGTAGTAATAATAAAACTAAAGGAGAGAGAAAGAGAAAGTTTCCAAAACCTTGGTTAGGAGATTACTTATTCTTTCACTATGTAGCACAAGGTAAAGATAGAGGACAACATGGGAAGTTACTTAAAACTAGGGGTGTTGGTTTCTCATTTAAAGCTGGTGCATGGAGTCCACGAAATATGTATGTATTTCCTGGTTCGGGTAATCCTAATTTCCATTTAGCTTCTGATAAAGGATTCTTATCAGGAGATAAAGGTATATGGGGTAAAGTATTAGATACATTAGATTGGATAGCTGAAAACACACCACTTCCTAGAATGAGACTAGTTGATGGTAAGAAAGCTATGGAAATCCAACTAGGATATGAGGATGAATATGGTACTCGTAAGGGTAACTTATCTTCAGTATATGGAATTTCATTAAAAGATAATCCTGACAAAGCAAGGGGTATAAGGGGTCCGTTGATTCATTATGAAGAAGATGGATTATTTCCTAACTTAGAAAAAGCTTGGGGTGTAAATAGAAAAGCAGTAGAGGATGGTGATGTATCATTCGGATATATGTTAGCAGGTGGAACAGGTGGTACAGAAGGAGCTTCTTTTGAAGGTTCTGAAAAACTATTCTATAATCCAGGTGCATTTAACATATATGGTATACCTAATGTATTTGATAAGAATACAAATGGTGGAACTAAATGTGGATTCTTTTGGGGAGCATATATGAATCGTAACAACTGTTATGATGAACAAAATGGTGAACCAGATGTAATAAAATCTCTTATTGAGATATTATGTAACAGACATAATATTAGAAAGCACTCTACTGATCCAACAGCTATAACACAAGTTATGGCAGAGGAACCACTTATTCCACAGGAAGCAGTAATGCGTATTGAAGGGACTATATTTCCTGTAGCTGACCTTAAAGATTATTTATCTGATGTAGCACCTAATTTAAATTCATTTGTATCACAACATTATTGTGGTAGAATGATACATAAAGGAGATGGTTTTGATATAGATGTATTTGGGGATATTAGTCCAATAAGAGATTTCCCTATAAAAGATAACAAAAATAAAGAAGGTTGTGTAGAGATATTCCAAAAGCCATATAGAGACTCAGATGGTAAAGTGCCATTTGGTAGATATATAGCAGGATGTGATCCATATGATGATGATGAGTCACAGACAAACTCGTTAGGTTCCTTGTTTATAATGGATGTATTAACAAATCAAATAGTAGCAGAGTACACAGGTAGACCTAGAACTGCAGCAGAATTTTATGAAAACGTATATAGATTACTTAAATACTTTAATGCTATCTGTAATTATGAGAATGAC
>Ga0208645_1000908_pt1 | contig 29171 bp, 38 predicted proteins | sample VirMetDEL_Sep_01_FD_184519 | JGI IMG/M metagenome (GOLD analysis project Ga0208645, IMG submission 184519) | Aqueous microbial communities from the Delaware River and Bay under freshwater to marine salinity gradient to study organic matter... | ecosystem: Environmental > Aquatic > Marine >... | reverse complement strand
GCACCTTCAAGATTGCTCGTGAGACCCTGATCACTGCTCAGCGTCTCCTGCTGGATACCGGCAACCTCACCACCTTCCACCAGTCCATCGGCAGCCTGACTCTGCTGGATGACTACCGTCGGTGGCGTGATCGGGTGTTCATCAACGAACTCCTGAAAGCCGTTTCTAAGGGCCAAGCTTCCGATTCCCAGGGTGGTTACTACTTCCCCGGCGATCTGGCAACCGGCGCCCTGACCTACACCAACGCCGAGCAAGCTAAGTTCGACGTTAAGGATGACCTCCTGCGCGTGGTGAAGAGCCTGCGCAAGCGGAACACTCCTACCTTCCAGGATGGTTTCTATCGCTGCGTTTGCGATCCCACCTTCCTGATGCACCTGCGTCAGAACAGCGACTTCCGTGAAGTTGCTCGTTATCCTGGCAACGGTCAAATCAATCCCCTCATGTCCGGCATGCAGCCCAACGCTGCGCTGTACATGGGTCAGGGCTTCGGTCAAGCCACCTTCGTGGCTGGCGAACCGATTATGCCCACCGGCTTCGTGTTTGAAGGCGTGCGCTTCTTCGAAAGCACCAACATGCCTACCCAAACCCAAAGCGCAACCATCGGTGGCACCACCTCTGACTACAACGCAGCAGTTGGTATCTTCTTCGGTCCTCAGTCGACCGGCGTTGGCATCGGTGGCAACAATGCTCAGGTTCTCCTGAACAACAACGACGACTTCAGCCGTTTCATCATGATGATTTGGAGCCTGTACGCAGGTTTCGAACTTCTGAACGCTGACTTCGTCACCGTTGGTTACTCTTTCGACGCTTGAGGAGGTAACTAACAATGGCGATCAACTCTAACCAGTTGCACGTTGCCAAGATTTATCCTGGCAACTACACCAACGTTCTTCGTTACTGGCACGAAGAAAAAACCATGCAGTTCGAGAACGCCAATGGCGTTCAGACGAGCTACACCAACCAGCCCGTTGGTGGCCCCGTGGGCGTGGTCTTCCGTCCCGGCTGGATTGCCCAGCAGGCCGTCGGTTATGTGGACCTGAGCTTCCAAGCTCTGGGCTCCACCAACCAGCTGTCCTACTACACCCGTCCTTATGGCTCGGGTCAGAACAGCGCCGAGCAACCTTTCCTGAACGGCGAGGTTATCGTTCCTTCCCCCGACTTCCACAAGGATGTCCGGGCCGATATCACCGACGGCATCAAGGCTCCTGCCGGTGCTTACGTGTATCGCGCTTCTCTGCGTGTTGACGGTGGTGATCTGGTGAGCTCCGGCGTTGCCGGTGGTTCCGCCACCCCCACCCTGACCCTGATCCCCGCTGTGGGCCAAGGTCTGAAGGTCGACGGCACTGTTGTGTCTGGTCAGTTCGGTACCTCCGTTACCGGCGCCACCAGCCGCATTGCTAACGGCAGCACCGCTTCCACCAACATCATCGACTCCAGCAGCCTGTCTGCCCTGGGTGCCGAGACTCAGTGGAAACTGTTCGCTTCCAGCAGCCAAGCCGCCTCTGGTATCTTCCAGGGTTCTGGTGTGTACGATCCTCGTGCCGCCGCTGGCAAGCTCTCCGGCGAAGACAAAGCACTCGCTATCTGCGAAGTTTGCTGGATCGTTCCCGACGAGCCCCCCGAGCGTCAGGACGTCGCTCTGCAGCCCGATGGTGTCATCGAGTCTCAGATCTACACCTCGACCTCTCCTGCCTGATAGAGTTTCCTCGCGAAACCTCGGTGCCCCTCCTTCGGGAGGGGTTTTTTCTTGGTTGACAAGCCGATTTCCCGTCTTAACCTTGAACTGGGCGTGGAGACGCTCCGATTAAACGAGGGGGATAGCTCAAGGAGAGGTCCTTGGGCTTTTTTTTGTTTTTGTGTTCTTACAGAAATTTTTAACACATAAGAAGCATTTAGGTGCCAAAGTATATGTGGCACACCGTATTTTTAGTCTGTTATGGACGAACGGGAGCTCTCAGATCTCAAGTTAGAACGTAAAGAGTGTCCTCGTTGCGGCGCAACTTGGCTAAACGGAGTCCACCACTGGAAAACCGGCTCTAAAGGAAACGAATTAGACCTTGCGGGGCTCGTTTGCAACCGAACTAACGACCCGCAGTGCATAAATCCCAAAAAAGGTCAGACCGGAGGCGACACTTGGGAGAAACGAGCGGAGTTTTTGAACAATTTTGACCGGGACCTGAAGCGTATGCGCGAGGAATAAGCTAATTTGGCTTAAAGTACTGCTCACATACTGACTTTTTCAGATGTCCACCAAAGTCTATAAGCCAAGTGGCGTCAAAATCGACGTAATTTCCACTCACGATGACGGTGAGTACTTGATGGTGCGGTCTAACACCACCGGGAAGGTCTTTTTTGCCCATAAGGATCAGGTTGACGTCTTCCAGGAAGATACGGAGCCTAAGGCGACCAGCAATTCCGTGTCAGTCCGCCGTGGTCGGAGGAATTTTAAGAAGGATGAGCCAGAAGCACCCGTCGTCATCAAGCCTCTGCCTCCTATCGACAATCGGATCAACCTCAACAACCTGACTGCAGAGGGTCTGACCCAGTGTCTGCCGGGAGTTGGCCTTAAGACCGCCAAAGAGATCATCGAACTCCGTCAGTCTCTTCCCGGTGAGCGCTTCACCAAGCTCGATCAGCTCTCGTCGATCAAACGAGTCGATTGGGACGAAGTTTTTGCTACGGGTTCTGTATACGTAGAATAGAAAGACATAAGTAACTAGGTCGTGGCGCAATTAACTCCTAACGAACTTGAGCAGATTCAGTCGTATCTAGCTCAAAACGGTGTAGTTTTTCAGCCCACGACCACTGACGCCGCTAAACGCGAGGTTATATACGCTGCTGTTAATCAGCTAACGCGTAATCCCGCTCAGGTCTTTGGTTACGCGCTAGACGACTTTAACTTCAGCCGCGTCGCGTATCACCTCGCTTATAACATCGCAACTGTTCCCGCAGGTGATTATGCGCGTCTGCTTGAGGCTTGCAACAGTATTCCTAGTGAGTTTTATTACGACAAAATTGTTCAACAGATTGAACGCTGCGAAGAGGCTGAGCGTTTAACTGAACTCGCTCAAGGTCGCGCCACGAGTCGTCAAGAAACGATTCTTGGTGACGTTTCACGTTCTATCTCGATTCAGGACAAGCGAGAGGTTACGAGAGTCTGGCGCGAGAACTACCTCTATGAGTGTGATCGTCTTGCTCAGATGCTTTATGTCCCCAACTACCGGGATCCCGTGGCATCGCGCTACCGGTTTGAGCGGAGTGGCGGTGAATTTATTCAAGCAATTCCTGGACCGCCTGATGTTTCACGTTCTGACAGGCTCTACTTCTACGCAAATTGGCGTTAAACTAGCACTATTGACTTAAAGCTTTAGCGGTAATGGGTGCGCTCAATTTAGTCCTTAAAGCCGTCCAGGATCCCGCGATGGCCAAGCGTCTCTTGGGTGGGTTAGCTCCCATGATTGAGATGATGGGCGGTCAAATCCAGCAAACCGGACGCCGAGCAGCTCAAAAGGCAGGTCTTGTAGACGAACTTACCGCTTTTCCCTCTGTTGTTTCGCAGAGGGGTATGAACCAAGGTCTCTTAGGTACTCTCGACGTTCCTACTAAGATTCCAGGCCAAGCACCTAAACCTGCTTGGGAAGGTGCTCCCGAATTTCCGGCTGGTAGCAGGCCTACTGGTTTTCTCCCTCAGTCTTATCAAGGTCCTCGCCCTCGTGGCGGAGAGTTGGCTCCTCGCATGGAGGCGCCTCAGGCGCCACGCCCCTCTGTTCGTTTTACCGAGGATCTGATTACTCCCTCGATGCCCGCGCCTGCTGCTACTCGTGTTGCTGAGGAGCTCGGAGACAAACTGCCTCTTCGTCAGCGTGCCGGGGCCGAGGCACTCACTGAGTACACCACGTCTAAAGGCGCTATTCGTCAACCGGGTACCAAGCTCGGCGGTCAACCTTACAGTGGAGCACCCTTTGCTACCGAGCGCAATTTAGAAACGATTGCCTCTGGTGGTGCACGAGCAGTTGATATTGAAGCGCCAGTCAATGTCGGTGAACAGGGTCGCAACCTTTTCTTAGGTAAGGGACTCCCCGATATGTTCACTGGTGAGTATCGGATTGATCCTGAACTTCTCCGTCAACTTCCGCCTGAAACCTTAGAGCGTTTCGTTCGCATGGGTCGTCAGCAGACCCCCGAAATGAGTCGCGGTATCCGCGCCGCCTTTGGTGCCGATGCCGGTCCTGCCCCTGTGGATGTCGTCGCCGATCGCGCATTTGCTATCGCTCAGGAATTGCGTAATGCGGCTTCGGGAGCTCGGACCTTTGATCTTTCTGGTCTGATGGACCCCCGCGTCATGGCGGCATTGGGGGGACTGACTGCCGCAGGCGGGCTCGGCGCCGGTTTGGCCCTACGCGACCGTGGTGAGGAAGGCAGTGCAGCTGTTGGTAATGTCCCTACCACCGCAGAAGCACCTGACCTCGGCATCCCTCCTGTAACTTCTGAGCCTCCCGCAGCCCAAAAGGCTCGCGTTTTGTTCCGGGGTGAGGACAGAGCTCCTTTAGGTGCTATCGGTTCTTCCCCTAGTGCAGTGCCTTCCTCCCCTAACACCATCGCAACCACGGGTGATAGCCGTGGCGCTACTATTGCTGCACTCTCTCAGGCTGACCCAGCTGCTGCTTTGCTGGATCGTATGGTCGCTCCTCTGAGCCCTGAAAAGTACTCCTCTCCTGCCGAATACTTTGCAGCTCGCGAGGCATACGACTCCTCTCCTGCCAAGTACTTTGCAGCTCGCGAGGCATACGCAAAACAACCTGCGGTTCGGGAAGCTCTCGCACAGTACGCAGCCTCCACTGGCAGTGACGCTCAGATGCAAGCCAACCTTGGCAAATGGGCGGAGGCTAACCCTGCTCTGGCCTACGAACTCCAGCGCCGCGCACTCGCAAATCCCGCAGCTAGTCAACAAAGTGTTGAGTCGATGACCACCTCTGCTGTTGGCTCGTCTCTTGGTTCAGATAACCAAGCAAACGCTATCGGCAATGCTGAAGCTGTTGGTCGCGCTGCTGTTGCTCCTACCCAGGGCAATTTTGATCTCGCTGCTGCAACTGCTCCTCAAGAGTGGCCTCACCTGCAGCGTACGCAGGATATGGTTCGTCAGGCTGCTCAAAAGATCGGGATGTACAGAGGTTATTGATTTAAACTAAACCTATCGGAGTGTAATCAATGGCTGGTTTGAACTACGGTCAAGGTGGTATTCCAGGGATCAGCATGGGTACCACCCCTGCGGGGAATTCTGGGGGACCTCAGTGGCTAAATGATCTCGCCACCATTGTCGAAGGTTCGGCTGACATTTTTCGGCAAGTAAAAGGGCTGCCTCCTCGCTACAACACTCCCCTTAATCGCCCGAACATGGCTGGGCAGAACTTTGGTCGATATATTGACGCCATGATTGCGAGGCGTCTTGAAGAGCAGAAGAAACGTGAAGAAGAAGCAGTAACTGGTGGACTGAGCGAAGAGGTCGAAACTCCGGTCGACACCACGTCCAACGCGGGTTCTGATTTCCTGCTTAAGATTTCTCCAGAGATCTTGACCAAGATCTTCACTAATCCCGACGTGTTTCTGCAGACGGAAGCCATCCCTGACTTTCGCACTACTTCCTCTAAGTAGTTAGATCTGTTCTCCTTACTCGCTGAGCTGCACCGATGGCCTCCACTAGCACCAACAAGCAACCCCTGATGGTTGACCGTCCCTTTCTTAGGGGCGCAAAGGTCAATAGTGGGTCTCCTCTGGTTTCCGACTCGAGCAATCCTGAGTTTGGAAACCTGATCCAGCTCGTCCGTGTGGGCGATATCCCCTCTGAGGACGGTGCCCTTGTCGAAGATATCTTTGTTGTCCCCAACGAAGGTTATCCCAATGACGGCGGTGTCCGCAGCGCAGCCTTTGGGGTGTACGTCTACGCTCCTAACCAGTCTGCTCCTTCAACTTCCGCCTCCTTGATGGTCGGAAAGTTTGAAATCGGTCTTTCTGGCGATACCGAAGGTCTGATCCACCGGGTTGAGCTCCCCGCAACCGTGGCCCCGACCCCTCAAACGGGTGATACGAACCTTGTTCGCCCCATTGAAATCGGTAAATCGGAAGCTCTCTACCTGGAAAAGGGCTATATCCTCTGCCTTGGTTATCTCGGAGACGGTCCCGCCGCTGTTTCAGGCGGTTTGAGTGCTTCTGGCGTGACTATTTGGGCTCAAGGCGGGTTCTACTAAGCTCAAATGCCAAAAAGAGGCGGCGATGACTTCAGCTGGGGCGGCCACCAGCCGAAGAAATCTAAGTTCGCCTTTAAAAGTTTTGAGGGTTGTAGCTCGGCTCACCAGTTATCTCACTCTGTACCCTTTAAACGTAAGTTTCGCCCCGATTTCAACCTAAAAGACTACAGTATCCTCTTTGATTACAACTACGCGTCTATGTGGACGCGTTGGAGAAGGGGATATGAGCTTTATATGTACGCCAATCAGGCGTATGTAGGTCTTAATTACTCTTTCAGGTACTGGACTACAGGAACCGTGGGCATCGGAGCAGCGCTTCCAGGCGTCTGCTACATGTACCCCTCGATGAACCAGGACATGGCCATGCGAATGGTGGCCATTCGTCCTCGGGACTCCTTTAACTTCCTCGATTTCGGCTACTCGATCAAGTCAGTTACTCAGACTTCGGGTACGGTCTATGCCATCGAGCTTTCGAGTAATTTCGGCCCTCCCATTTCCTTTTTTACTGGCGAGATTCTCTCGGACCGCTTTGCTTCTGATGGTACAGAGAAAACCACTTACAACAACTATGTCGTCATCGGCGTAGGTAACGGCACTACACCGATTGAGCCCTCCTTTGCTCCGATCTTTAACAGCATTTTCATTTCTCTGGACACTGATAACAGTTGGTCGGTCATCAATAACGAAACACTTCAGGCACCAGCATCCCTACCGACCGTGGGCGAATATTTCACCACGGAGATGCGGTTTGGATGCAACTGCCCCGACTACCTTGCAAGGGAAGACTTTAATCTCTATAAATACAGCCTCAAACGTCGGTATCCTTACACTCTGCCTCAAGACCTGAAACCCGGTTTATATGACGCGGGTGAGGACTACTTATCTTCGCGTGAGTCGGACTCAAGGGACTATCCCGGCTTTACGAGAGACTTTGGTTTCCTGTATGTCAAAAAACTTTTAAACCTACCTACTTACACAGACGGAAATAAAGTCTATTCAGATCCTAATCTTATCTATTTTGCTCCTCGCTGGTGTAAACATATTTATGCTTCTTTCTGGGACATGCAGAATCGATTCGGTTCAGACATGTTCCCTCAGGCTTGGTTATCTCAGCCAACCGACGAACCGATGGATGAACGGTACCGAGAAGCGTTTGAGATCAACCTAGTTAAGCAGACAACATTCGATAAACGCCAGAAACACCTTCGGTGGTGGGAGAAGTATTCACCCTCTCAGAACACGGTGCCGGTGCACATGATGTACCCGGACATGCACCCAACGATGGTGAAAACGCTGAACTTCGACACGTTGGCTTCGGGTACTACTACGCCGATGACGGCTAGTGGATTCGAGATGTTTACGATTGAGCAATATGATCCGTTTGCACCGCCAGATCCCGACGTGACTCCTAAGTTAGATGGGGGCACGTACGCTAATGGTGTTCTTATTAGCGGGGCTAGCCTGATCTATGACGGAGGTCAGTACGCTAACGGCGTCTTGATACCTTATCCGTCTTATCCTTCACTGATTAATGGAGGTACGTACTAAGGATGGCGTCAACACCAGTAATTCTGCTCTTAAAAAGAACAGGTAACTCTTCTGACAGACCGAATACGGCCACAGTTCAGGCGGGTGAGGCTGCTCTGAGTTTTGGTGGCGCTGACCCAGGTCTGTACTTCAAAGATTCTGCAGGTTCTATCCGCAAGATCGGTCCAAGTCACTACGCTACGACAGCTCCCAACTCGACTCCCGTTGGTTCAGCTGGGAACTCTGTCGGTGAGTTATGGACAGACTCATCCACGTCTAACTACTACCTTCGGGTATGGACAGGTTCCGCGTGGCAGAAGGTTGGTGCTGCTTTTGCTGATACGGCCACCACGGCGAACTCAGCCACTACTGCAGGTTCAGCTGACACTGCAACGGTTGCTAACTCTGCCATTGTTGCTTCAGGAGCCTTGGCTGCGTCAGGCGCTTACTTTGCTGAGGTGGCCTCAGGTATCGCCATCGTAGACGCCCTCCCAGTGGCGTATAGCGGAGGGCTTGTCTACTTGAATGTGGCTCCTAGTGGTCTCTATGTCTCAGCTAATGGAGGCTGGATCCTCACATAGAGGTCCGGAGAGTAGCCTTCAGCATCCAAGCTGACTTGAACATGTTGCCGCAGATCGTAGCAGCGTGGTTCTCCACATCGGGCGCACCGGTTTCCCGAGCTGCGTCTACAAGGTCTTTAGCAAGCATCCCGCCTGCCTCGAGATTCTTGGTGTAAAGCGTCAACCCTTCTTTCGCGTCGTAGGTCTTGACGGCAGGGAATTTTTTATAGGCGTCCATAAGACCGCACTGACACATGGGCATCAGATAGTCCATGCTGCGTACTAGCTCGGCAACTACATCGAAGTCAGCGATGTGCTGCTCGTACTGAGCCTTAAGGAACTCGTGGATAGCCAGGAAGTTGCTGCACTCGACATTTAGGTGCAGCAAATGCGCTTGGGTATTCAGTTGGTAGAGATAAGAAGCAAAGGAGACCATCCGGAAAACAAGGTTGTCCGGGGTAGCCTCCTTCGTAACAATGACTTCTTCAGTCACGATTTCTTGAGTCGGTGCCTGAGCAGCGCTCTGGAAGATATCAGCGAGAGAGGAAGAAGCCATGGCCCGTTATCAGACAGCGCAAGCAGATGCTTCTTCTACTTTAGCTTCATTGGAGCCTGCAGCTTCACCTTTCAGATAATCCTGAAGTGCATCTTGGTTGATGCGATAAAGAGACTTAGCGCCGTTGGGCTGAAGATTTACGAAGATACCCTTAGGCCAACCACCAGGCTGGTTGGATTCGGTCAGAGCAATACGCTTGCGCACAAAACCTGCAGAGCAGTTAAGCAGCTCTGCGGTCTGAGCGATGGTCAGGAGCCGTGCAGTCTCCATTGGCAACCTTGAGGTGAATGTGGAGGACGCTTAGAGAGTAGCAGGAATTCTTTAGAAGTGATTAGGTGAATTTCGTTTTTAGGATTTCTTTCGTTTTAGATCTCCTAGACTAACTGCAAGACGAATGCAACACGATGTCGATCCGCATCGCTGGTGAGGTGTTTAAAGGATACAACCAGCCCCGCCGGGACTCGGATGGCGGTAAAAAGTTCGCTGTGGCAGCAAAAGAAGGTGACGAGGTGCGTCTCGTGAGATTCGGTGATCCAAACATGACGATCAAGAAGCACATACCCGAACGGCGCGAAAGTTTCCGGGCTCGTCACAACTGCGATAACCCCGGAAGCAAGCTGAAGCCTCGTTATTGGGCATGTAAGTCATGGTAAGCACACAATTCTTAATTTTTGCGTGTAAACTGGTATAAGAAGGGGTTTCGATCGTGGCCAAGGATCATGATCAGATCAAAGTCGGCCTAACGCTGGAGGACGACTTCACCCTTACTCGTCTTAAAAACGAAGCTCATTCCCTTAAAGGAGAGGAGCGGGACCAGTTTCTTTGGAAAACAATTTTCCGTTTTGTCTGCCGAGAGCGCGCCTACAAATCGGTTATGAGCGAAATCGGCGTGGTTATAGATACTAATATTGGTATATTCGAAGAACTCGAGGATGAGTGACGGCGCGAAAATAAGCCCTAACGCACGTCGTTGGCTCGATACTTTATCTTTCGCTGAGGGTACCTGGGGCGGAAGTGGTCCTCGTTACGCTATTACGTTTGGCTACAAACCTATCGCCGACCTGAGTCGGCATCCAAATCAGGTTGTTAAGAGTGGCGGATACGCAAGTGCAGCTGCGGGTGCGTATCAGTTCATGCCCCAAACCTGGGAAAGTGTCCAACGGAAGCTCGGTCTCCCAGATTTCAGCCCCTTATCGCAGGATCTCGGTGCACTCGAGCTGATACGTCAGCGTGGTGTTGACCCCGATCGAGACCCGATTACCCCAACTACACTTGCTCGATTATCTGGAGAGTGGGCTTCGGTCCCCACCCTGGAGGGTAAGAGCGCGTACGGTCAGCCCGTTAAGAGTGCTGAGGAACTGATTTCTTTTTCCGGTAGCAACAAGAATCAAGCACCTCGCTATCAGGCGCCCGCGAAAGAAGCCGATGTAGATGTAGTGCGCCGCATCGGCGGTTTCTTGGATTCGTTCCTAAAACGTCTAGGCGATCGATCTAAGCTCGAGGCACCTCCACTTCCGACTGCAGCTAGAGCCGAGGAGATTGACGAACCAGTCACCCGCGAAGAGCTACTAAGTCTTCTTTCTGAGGATAAAAGTAATGACGCTGTTCGTGACCAAGAGGCTCAGAGAGTTCTGCAGTTTATCTCTGAGTCTGATAAGGCTAAAGCTCGGATGGCCGACTTGATGGAGGCTGTGCAGTCTACGTTTAGAATTGATCCACTGGTTTAAATAAGGTCGTCGTGTCATTTACACCTATTAGGTCCGGCTACACGGGTCCTAGTGCAAAAATTGGCGGTTCGACTGATTACCATATTGACCTCAAGTTACTTGAGTCGCTTCCTATTGCGCAGAAAGTCCAAGCTCTGGATAGCCTCGCACGACAATATCAATCCATCGGTAGAGAGATTGAGTTCTCTAACCCTTCTGTAGCAGGCGCACGCTGGAACCCTTCCTTAGATCTCTCCGATAAGGTCGACCTTCTAAACAAAGCGGCAGCCGCTCATAGCCACAGTTCTCACCCAGGTTGGCAGTCGGTTGACTTTTACGTTCCGTTCAAAGGCAAGTCCCGTTTCGAGCCTGGTGCTGTAGAGGGCGCTTCAATTTATATTCCCGGCGTGGCGGGAGGTAAGGTACGCCGCTCGACAGGAGAGGGTTACGGATACTTCTCAGAGGCTACTGACCCGAGCGGTCAGGTTGTTTTCCGAGTTGGTCATGGCGATATCAGTCGTCCCGAAGAAACTGCAGAAGTCGCCGTGGCTCCCGGCACGCAGCCGGATACTGCTGGGACTCAAGAGCAGGACAAGGCTTACGAATATCTCGGAGAGGCTTTGGGCAAGGTCTTAGCTGATGCTGTTTTAGGTAACAGTAAAGGTTATAAAGCAGAAGCACCGAAAGCTGAGGAGCCTAAGGATTACGTAAGTAAGAGTGACCTAAAGGAACTACTAGCAGAACGAGACGCTGCTAGAAGGGCTGAAGCTATTGAGCAGCAGAAGAGAAAAGGCGTTGAGGAGTTCGTTAGTAACGTTGAAAGAACAAAGCGGAGGATGATGGAGGCTTCCTTATCCGCCATGAAGGCTTTTAAAAGCCCCAGCAGCTTAGTTTGACTTAGTATTAGAAAAGGACGGTCCACTCTAATGTCTCTTTACGCAGAACCCGGTTATTCAATTGGAGCCGCTGCCGGTCTACCTTCCGACTTCTGGACCGACGTTGCTGGCGGAGCTTATGATGGAGCTTTTGAGATAGGTAAAGCCGCCTCGAGTTCTGGCGGCGGAGGGATCTTAGGAACAATCGCCAACGCGATTCCGGGGCTGACACGCGTTGCAGGCGGCATCGGGGATATGTTCACCACCGCTCAAGGTGGAACCCAGCAGCAGTCGATCGATACTATTAAGGAGTGGATGGGAGAGACTCTCGGTCAGATTCGTGAGGTGTATGACCGTCTCGGGGACCTGACTGGTCTACCTACTGAGGAAGCGCGTGGTGAGTACTACAAAGACTTCAGCAACACGATGGATAAAATCTACACTCAGGCTCGCGAAGACCTGAATGTTGATCCTCGTATTGACGAGCCGTACGACCGTCTTGGCGGACGAATCCAGGACATCACCAAGCAGTACAGCTTGATGCGCAGCCCTGATTATGAGCGTGCGTTTAAAGCGCCCGATGCTGTTGCCCCTATTGATCCTGAGGCAATCAAGAGTGTGATGACTCTCGGTCCTGCTTATCGGGAGCAGTACAGCTACGCCGATCCTCAGACTCAAAAACTGATCAAGGGCGGTGGCGACACCTTAGCTGCATACACCTCTACTCTCAGCAGCAGCCCTGATGTACAGCGCCTGATGTCCTACAACATCTGATGGCGAACATTGCTCCAACCGGTTCAGAACGTCGTGCAGAGAGTTTTGGTGCGCGGCGTTTTTCTCACCTAGAAAAAACAACCCGTGGATTTAGGTTTGCCGGGGAGCTCTTCCAAACCGCTGAGAGAGAACGTAGTCGGAGGCAAGACCGCGAGGCACGCAGAAAACTAAGTTCTTCTGAGCCTGTTGGCGTTGGTTTCGGCGAAAGGGACAACTACGGTCCTGATGAATCCTGGGATACCGCTGACCCGATCAGATATACACCCGTCCCAGAGTACTACACAAGTTATAGAAGTTCTGCACCCCAGTTTGGTAGGCCTCAGTAGGCGGCAGATAGAAAAGAAAGCCCAGAGCTTTAGTGTGTTTAATTTTTGGTAGACCAGCTTCGTCAACGAGTAATTTCGGTTTTTCCTTCAGTACGCACATTGGGTAGTCAAATCCGATTCGTTGCGTGGACAGCAGAGCTACCTCGGTAGATGTAATAAAGATCAGCCCCTGGTCGAACTCTTGCCTTAACCACTTGCGACGTGCCTCCTCAAGCCACACTCGTTGTGCTGACTTTTTGAACTGGTGTTTCTTCTCGTAGAGAAGTTTGTTTTCAGGTTGCTGAGATTTGTAAAGGATTTCTCTAGGTGGAAACAGATAAATGTTCTTCGCTCGCCAGTCCTGGAATAAACCGTTGTTTTCGCGAGTGAAGTACCGGTTCGCTTGAACGATTGTATTCGCGTGTTCGCTAGAAGCAGGATCTAGATCTATTTCCCCTTCAAAGAGAGCCGCAGCCGTGGCGATAATCTCCGGAGGGGAAACAAAGTCCTTAATAGATAAGTCCGTTTTTGAACTCATCGATCCGGGTGTTCGCTTCTTTGGCGTCGAGGATGTGGAGCGCGACACCGCCTCCATCGATCAGAGCTACCAGTGCCAGATCAGCTTCGCTTTCTTTTTCGATGAACTTAATAATCTTCTGGAACATCTCGCTCGCCTCCTCATGACACATCTCCTGAGCAACAGCGAGGTCACTTTCGAGATCAGTGACGGTGAGGTATTTGCTCTTCTCGGGATCGGTGGGATTGAAGACCAGAATCCCTTTACCGAGAGCAGCTCGGTTCTCGAAGAAAAGCCGTGTGATGTCAGCGATGATCGTCCGGGCGACACCCGCCGCGATCATGTTCTCGGTTTCGTTGCCACCAAAGAGGGTCTTGATGAGCTGCTTAGCTCTACCGGACAGATCAGACATTCTTGAAACCCTCCCAGGCAGAGTCGATGATCGCCTGTGCATCGTATAGGAATTTAGCGCTGTTGTTATCTGATGGATCTAATTTGCAGTAGTGTTTACCCTCCACCAGACCTGATGCGCCTCTAGAGGCAATCCCTTGGTGAATGAGTTTGTCCAAGGCAACAGCAGGGATGTTTAGACGCTGCGTGATGACCTTCTTAGACACGAAAGCCGTGGTCCTCCGCCGCTCTCCTTGAGCGCTGGCTAGGAGTTGGAGCGAGACATCAATGCTCTGGAGAGCCTTGAGGATCTCTTTGGTTTCTCTGATGTTGGTGTCCATTTGATTTGCATGAGGGCTCCCTCGACCACCAAGCGCTTGGCAGTCAGGATGAGTTACCTCGGGGGCGAAACGACGAAAAGCCTACCCGAACCCTCTGAGTCAGCCGTGGCCGTTCTTACACAACTGACACAATCAGTCTAGAAGTGCTTCAGCTTGTTGAACAAAATCTTTAGGATCTTCGATTAGGAGCTGAGTGAGTCTTGTGAATTTCTTTTTAAGATCAGCTTCCTCAGCGGTATTCAGGATCAACCAGTAAGTCAGTGCATTCAGAACGTAGAAGTGCGTCTGCTTAGCGCGGAGCGCACCGATACGCCATTTCTCAAAGTCAAAAGCCGAGTTGTGGCGTGAGTTCCCCGTGCGGAGTTCAAGTTCCCGAATCTCGAACTGAAGGTCGATATCCCGAATAGTGAACTCGAGAGAGCTGATCCGCGCTCGGCACTCTTGAACCGACTTTGGTTCCTCGTGGGACGAATAGATCCAAGGAGGAAGGTTGTCGATCATATTCTCCGCTTTCCAGAGGCTCTTCTTGGGCTCTGGGTGGTACTCAGACGTACTCGAGCGTTCGGAGTATCTCGGAGATAAGTAAGTGGTGATGGCCATTTAAACAATAAAGTGCATGCTGCTCGAACCGAGTTCTGACGACAAGATCAAGTCGGCGTAGCTGATCGAGCTGTGACCGCGTGGTGTTGAGTGATTGACCTAGAGCTTCAGCGACATCGCTGATCTCAGCAGGTTGAAGGCACTGTAACTCATAAACTAAGTGAGCGAGCTTAGCTGCGGCTCGTTTTCTGTAAGTACGCGTCTGATCGATCTCTCGGAAAGTTCGACTGAGTATTTCTCGCGCAAGAGCTGCCGGGTGGTTTGGACTGAAACTCCAGCTCGGCTGAGCTGATGGATGATCAAGCGCATCCGTTTCGTAATCTTCTGGGCGGGGGCGGAGGTCAGGCATAAATGGTGAGGGTTTATACAGTCAGCATCGTTGCAGCTGGTCTTCACGTAGTCATCTGATCTTAATTGTGTCTTATGGAACCTTTCGTAAATGAAACGACGGGTGCTGATCGAGGCCTGGCGGTCCTTGTCCCTGCAGAAGCCGAGATCGTCCGGGAGAAGCAGGCAGCTGTCCTTGTCGATGCAAGCACGGTTTCGTTCGAGCCAGGCGCGTAGAAGGCCGCTCTTGCCTCGAGCGCTCTCGAGCTCGGCGCGGCAGAGCTCACAAGCACGGATCAGGTCGTTAGGGAGCCTGACTCGTCCCATTAGGGACTGAGGTACGACGATCGGCTGCGAGCGAGCGCAGCGGCAACGCCAGACCGCTACGTCCTTGAAGTGTTCGACCTGCCAGTGGTCTCGGTGCTCTACCGCCTCGGGAATCCCCGTGGGAGGCATAGAACCTGTCGTTGATGTGCTCAGGTCAAGCAGACCTAAGAGAGCCAGTGCACGCGGATCAAAAGCCATGAGAACCATGCGTCTCTATGAGGATCCTAGCAAGTAAGTAGCCCCAGAAATGTCCATGTGTATTGAACTCAGTCTAAGTCTTACTGAGACGTGACCGTTTAAGCGAGGGAGGCTCATGGAGAGCATGGTGCGCATGCAGTGAGGGGTAAGCTCAAAAGTTCAGTAAAAATTATCTTCTTTCTAATAGGACTCTGACCGTCATTTGCTCGCGAGTCAAGGTCCTTTAAAAGTTCCCTTTGGTCGGAAATTTGGTCGGTTATTTCCACTAAGACTATTTGTATATAATTAAAGCACTCGAATTTAGATAAGTTAAATAGTTCTATTCGATGGTCAATTAAGCGTCAAACCCGACCCCAGGGGATTTTTTTTAAGAGGAATTTTTTTAGAGGACCCGGTGGGGTTACTGTACTCCACATAATTTGGTAAACTTTAAAGAACTCTTCAAGGGTCTATGTCTGAGACAGCGCTAAAGCCGCCTCGAGAGCTCTCTTGGGAAGCCCTGCGTCGAAGAGCTTCTACGCTTGGTGTACCTGCTTGGAAACTTGCTGAAGAACTCGCTTTCCATGAGCGGGATGGCGAGCTTATCTTCCTTGAAACTTCCGTTAACTAACCCCTAGCTCTCCCGGTACAACTTTCGTTGTATCTGTAGAATTTATTTCTTGCGTAGCATCCGCTAAAGTAGGGGATACGGAGGGGTTTGTATTTTAATGCCTGAAATCAATTCGCCTCCTTGTCCAACTCACGGCACGTTTCCTCGGGCTCTGCACTCTGAGAGCTTCGAAGGTATCGTCACCGTTATCGAAGAACTGATTGCAACCGTAAGCGGCGTGGGAACTACAAGCTACTCTCGTTGCCCTTACGGGTATCCCTGGAATTTCGAAGGTGTAGTAAGGGCTCTCGAAGATTTAAATACGAGTATTAGCGGGATATCTGCTGGAGGCGGAGGTGCAGATATCGCAGCTGGAAGTGGTATCTACTTCACCGCTTCCGGTACCTACACAGTTATCAACGCCACTATTACTTCCGCTTCCGGGATTACCTATACCGCTGGTTCCGGTATCTACTTATCTGACGGCGGTACTAAGTTCAACCTGTATGCAGAGGGTGAGGGCTCTGTTTCCGTCAACTACAGCGGTTCTCTCGCGCTCATCAGCGGAACCTCTGCTGGTGGTGGCGGCGGCGGTGCTTCTGTAACCGTTTCTGGTGCACCCGGCACAAACTACTCTGCGGGCGACCTCTGGTTTGACACCAACGAAGGTCGACTGTTTGTGTACGCCTCGGGTAACGGTATTGAGTTGCCTGCGTGGTATCAGACGAACGCAGAAGCTATCGCACTTAAGTCGGAGATCGCTCCTTCGGGTACTGGCGAGAATGCACCTCCTCGCGACGGTTCGATCTGGTTCAACACCCTCATGGGTTCGTTGTTCGTATACGACGCAACCACTTCGGGCTGGTACGAGACAGGACCTTCTCGAAGCTTTGCTTACGGACCTGCGGCACCTGCTTCGACGAGTACTCAGGGTGCTGGTTGGTTCGATACTTCTACCAACCGTCTCAAGGTCTGGGATGGCTCATCCTGGGTGGATATCGACATTGACGGAGGTGTTTACTGATGGCTAACTATCAGCGTCTCAAGCGAACTGCATCTGGCGTAGTTACGGGTGATCCCGCCGTTGGGGAGCTCGTACTCGACACTCCGTCTGGTTACTTATATACGACTAGGGACGACGGTGCTCTTGTTCTGATTAACAACGGCATTCCTGGTCCTACCGGACCCAGTGGTGCTGTTGGACCTAGCGGCGCTGCTGGGACACCAGCGACACAGCGGTATTTCTTAAACGCTTTTGACACTACGACACAGACAAACCCTTCAGCAGCCTCCGGTAACGCATTCACGTACAACACCACTGTTGATTCCCGTGGCGTTGCGGTCGTGTCGGGATCGATGATCCAGGTCGCTAACTCTGGCGTGTACAACATCCAGTTTTCCGCACAACTAGAGAAGAGTAGTGCTAATAAGGAAGACGTAGATATTTGGTTGAGCAAGAACGGTGTAGGTGTTCCTTGGAGCGCAACTACTATCGTTGTCGAGGGATCCTCGGACCGTAATGTCGCCGCGTGGAACTTCTTGCTTTCTATGGACACTAACGATTTTGCAGAGCTCTATTGGCACTCTGATGACTTAAATGTTGTCGCTCTTGCTGCGAGCGGGCACGCAGTCCCAGCACACCCCGACATTCCGAGTATCATCCTGACCGTTAACAACGTCGACTAATGTCGAAACCCAAGAACGTCCAGCAGATCGAGTCCAAGCCCAAGAAGACCCGTCAGGGTCAAGGGCGTCACAGCCTTCCTAGTCACGGACGTAAAAAATCCCGTGGCCAAGGAAAAGGTTAGACTTAATTGATCTAGTAGGTCGAGATGGCTATTAATTCTTTTAAGGCGGGAGAATCAATCTCAGCTGGGGATGCGGTAGCCCTCAACTCCTCTGGTCTACTTTTTAAAGCGAACGCTCTCGAGCTTGATACAGCGTCTGTTGTCGGCGTCGCTCTTGATGCAGGATCTGCAGGCGCTTTAATTCGAGTTAATGCTGACGCTATTTACAGCGGAGGCAGTGGATATAACCCTGGTGAGTATAGATATCTATCCCTACTAGCTTCTGGGGTAAACGTTAATTATTCCGCGTGGGCATCGGGCTTGGCCCTTACTGCTTACGAGGGTGCCTACCTTTCTATTGTCGGTCGAGCGATTACCTCGACAAAACTTGAGGTTGAGACTTCTAGACCGCTCTTTGTAAATAACCCAACGTCTGTCTTCTTATTGGAGTCGAGCGCCGGAGCAATCCTAGATGCTATGCTTCAGGAGGATGGGTCTACAATTGATTTAGAGACTGCGTAACGATGGCCAGCCAAAAAATATCGCAATTTTCAGCGATTACAACGCTGGCCAGTGGCGACTACTTCCCCGTAATTCAAGCCTCCGGGACACTAAATAAGCGTGTTGACGTTGGCGTACTCGATGTTCGTTATGCTGCTTCTGCTAGCGGCGAACTCGCGCACGAAGCTCTAGCTTCTGGTAACGCAGCTTTAGTTGAAGCCTCTGTCGCCCTCGCTTCCGGTAACGCTGCTCTTGTCGATGCTGCTACCGCTCAAGCTTCTGGTAACGCAGCTTTAACTGACCTTAGCGGTAAGTATGACAAGACCGGTGGCCCTATCTCGGGTCCCGTAACCGTTCAGTCTCAGTCGATCGGTACGATCTCGACCTCGACTGTCTCTGGCGTCATCTTCCTCGATTTCGGCAGCGGTAATAATTTCGATATCACCCTCAACGACGCGAACAACACTCTGGCGGCTCCTACCAGCGCCAGTGGCGGTCAGACTGGTCAGATCGTTGTTCGCCAAGACGGTACAGGCAGTCGATTACTCAGTTACAGCGGCGGTTGGCAGTTTACCGGCGGTTCAGCACCTACCCTTTCGACTGCTGCTGGGTCTACCGATGCACTTACTTATTACTGCGCATCTTCTTCGGGCTTCTTAGCTATTCTTACCGCAAACTTCCAGGGAGTTTGATAGATGGCATTAGGTTCTGAGCTCGCTCCCTTTTTTGGCGCTGCTGGTGCTGCTGCTGGTGGCGGTGCTGTTGCCGAACGTTCGCTGCGGTTCAACTCAGCCGATTCGGCGTACCTCAGTAGAACCTTTGGGTCGGGAGGTAATCGGAAGAAATGGACTTGGTCGGGATGGGTTAAATTTACAGGATTACCGGCAGAGGCGGGTCAGACCAATATTTTTGGAGCTTATGGTTCCGGCACTGCAACTACATACCACCGATTATTCATCTATGAGGACAAGTTATACTTCTCCAACGGTTCAAATGATTTTACAACTCGTCAAGTATTCAGAGATTACTCCGCCTGGTATCACATTGTTTTAGCGTTTGATACAACTCAAACTGACGCAGCAGACCGAGAAATTTTCTACATCAACGGAGTTCGCGTTGATACGGTAGCCGATAGCACCCTAAGTTTTGATACGGAATACGGCATCAATAATGCATCGTTGCACAACTTGGGAAGGATTGATTTGCCTTCTCCTCGTTATAGCAACATTTACTTAGCCGACGTTTATTTCCTGGATGGCATTGCTCCTGGCACAACAACCCGTGTGGTCAATGGTGTTACCGAAGAAATCCTGACCGACTTCGGTGAGTTTGACGCCACCACTGGCGTGTGGAACCCAACTGTATACACCGGCAGCTACGGCACCACCGGCTTCCGCCTCGACTTTGCGGATAACAGCAGCAAAGATGCGCTGGGTTATGACGCCGCTGGCAGCAACGATTGGGACGTTTATAACATCAGCGTCACTGATGGTTCTGGTCTGTCTTACATTACTGGCAGCACCTTAAACACTCCTATTAACGCCTTTGACGGCAGTACGTCTACATCGGCAGTTATCGATACAACAACACGAGTCCTTACAAATCAAAGCATATCAGTCAGCAGCCAATTTGAAATTTACTCAAACAATTTCGACCTTCAAACTATAAGTTTGATCTCTGGTGGAAATACCTACCAAATCCAAAAACACCCAACCAACAATTACACAGTCCTAAATAACGCTGATTCCCAAAACAATACGCCATTTACCGGAACGCTGACGGGTCCGATCAGCATTGTCCGCAGCTCAGGAAGCGCATCTTTGTATGCGGTTCGCGTTGATGGAACAGTGTTAGTTGATAGTTCAATTACCAGCGACTCCCTCCGCGACTCGCCCACGAACGGCGACCCGGCTGATGACACCGGACTCGGCGGAGAAATTCCGGGGAATTACTGCACGCTGAACCCGCTGGCATTGTTCAGCACTGGCAATAATTATGCGCCTACAAATGGCAATCTTGAGATTGTAATGCCAAGCGCAGGGGCAACCCGCGCAACGTTTGCCGTTTCTTCTGGCAAGTTTTACATAGAGATGGTCATGACAGCCGCCGTCTCAACTGCTGATGTAAGATTTGGCATCCTTCTCGCCTCCGAAACCGCATCAGACATTGGCTCTACCGCTGGTGGATACGTCTACACGGCTTCTGGATTGAAATACAACAACAGCTCAGCTGTTTCCTACGGAGACTCTTGGGGAGTTAATGATGTAATTGGCTGCGCTATTGATCTTGATAACGGAAAGATTTGGTGGTCAAAAAACGGTACTTGGCAGGCATCTGGTGACCCTGCAAGCGGAACTAACGCCGCCTATACGTCAGTTTCAGGCTTGTTCACTGTTGCGGCTGTCAATGGAAACTCAAGCAGTAAAACATTTGTATTCAACTTCGGCCAACGCCCCTTCGCCTACAGCGCCCCCAGTGGCTTCAAGGCACTCTGCACCGCCAACCTAGACGACCCGACGATTGAAGACCCATCCACCGTTATGGATGTGGCGCTGTGGACGGGCACCGGCGCATCTAAAACAATTACGCTTGGTTTTAACCCTGATTTTGTATGGATCAAAGATCGTGGCAATGCCACGGATCACACGTTGCTAGATGTAATTCGTGGTGGGCAAATTGGATTGTTCAGCAATCTGGCCAGAAACGACCGCGACATTTCATCGTTCAACGCAGGGATCACATCTTTCAACCCAAATGGTTTTACGCTTGGCGCTGATAACGGCGGTTTTACCAACTTCAATAACTATTCCTATGTTGGCTGGGCTTGGGACGCGGGCACATCAAACGCGACGAACACCAGCGGCACAATCACCAGCACCGTCCGCGCCAACCCCTCGGCGGGATTCTCGGTGGTGACCTATACGGGGACATACACGGCAAGTACGGTAGGACACGGATTAGGTGTTGCACCGCAGATGATAATAATCAAAGACAGAACCTATGGGTATAACTGGCAGGTTTATCATCATTCAATTGGCAACAGCAACGGGCTTTTGCTTAATACCACAGACGCAGCTCAAGCTTTGAGTTCGTGGAATAACACTTCGCCTACCTCGTCTGTATTTTCTCTTGGTGCGGTGCTTGGTGTAAATAATAGCGGTGCAGGTCACGTCGCCTACTGCTTCGCCCCTGTGGAGGGCTACAGCGCCTTCGGCAGCTACACCGGCAACGGATCAATTGACGGCACATTTGTATACACTGGGTTCAGGCCGAGGTGGGTTCTTTTGAAGAACAGTACAAGTGCTTATAGCTGGTATCTATACGATACTAAACGCGTAACAGGCAACGCTGTGTATAATGTTATGGTCCCAAATGCTCAAAACGGAGACACTATTGATCTAGATTACTCAATTGATATTGTGTCTAATGGATTTAAGTGTAGAACTCTCAATATAAGATCAAACGCAAGTGTAAATACCTACGTCTACGCAGCCTTTAGCGAAAACCCCTTCAAGTACGCCCGTGCGCGATAGAGAAACTAATAAAGTCGGCATTTGCTCTACCGTCGACTTAACGGTTAGAATTTAAAAAAATCCGCGCGGCGATGTTTGTCTTAAACGGAAAACCGTTAGCCCTCGATAGGCCGTTTGAGGCACACGGTACCCTTTATCCTGCTAATTGGCTGAGGTTATCTTCAACCGCAGCTCGTGAAGCCATTGGTATTACTTGGGTTCCAGACCCTCCCGCCTACGACCAACGTTTTTACTGGGGATATACAGCTAGCGGTACGTTGATCCCTAAGGATCATGACCAACTGGTCACCCAGTGGACCGACACGACGCGTCAGGCAGCAAATAGCTTCCTCACTCCGACTGACTGGATGGTCATTCGTGAGGCCGACAACGGCACCGTGGTACCCAGCGGCCTTAAGGCTTGGCGTCAGGACATCCGTTACGCCTGCGAAGGCAAGGTGACCATGCTGTCCCTGACCACCGATACTCCCGGACTGGCTGATTACGTCACCTACGTCAGCCCTTCCGGCGGTGCTCCCTCTGACTACAACTACTGGCCCCAATACGTCGAACCAAGCGGTGTTGACCCTAGTGGAGTCTGATCGCTATGACGACACGCGGTATTTTCAACCGACAGTACACTGATTTCACCCCGGCGGGTCAGCAGGTCTGGCTCGTCAATGGTGCCGGTGTAACTACGTCGCCTGCGACTACTCAAGATTTCACCGCTGGAGCCAACCTGATCCAGGGTGAGGTCGTTTACGTCAGTGGAACCTACGTCCTTCCTGCCTCAGCAGCAAGCGGCGTGGCATCCACTCAGTACAACGCTATCGGTATTACTGCCGCAGCTGCTTCTACCTCATCGACCGTTGCTGTCATCCTCGATGACACTGCGGTTATTGGTGCAGCAAACATCACTGCTGCTACCGAGCTCGTTCCCGGTCAGTACTACTACTTGTCTCAGTACGACGGGCAGTTAACTGCTTTTAGTACTGCTTCCGGTACCGTTACTGCAGCCAGTGGTTACGCGGCTTTGGTCAATATTGGCCAAGCCTTAAGTAATACTGAGCTACAGGTCGAGATCGAACCTCCCGTCATCCTCTACGACTGAGGTTATACTTAAATAACGAGGGAAAAGCCATGGCAACACGTCGACCGTTAGTTGTAGTTAGTGGAGTTACTTCCGAACTTCCGGTCGGCGATAGCGTTGTCGGCGCAACAGCCGGAACTCTGGCTGCTGGCAGTGGTTTAGATGGCGGTGGCGCCCTTACCGGCGGCACGGTAACCATCAACGCATCGATTGCACCTGCTGCCAGCGGCCTTATCTTCGCCAACGATGCCCTGGCGATTGATGGTTCCGCCCAGGCTTCCGGTAATGCTGCTCTTGCCTCTGCCGCTACCGCCCTCGCTTCCGGTAACGCAGCCCTTGTCGATGCTTCCACCGCTCTTGCATCTGGTAGTGCGGCTCTTACTGACCTAACGTCGAAGGTCTCCAAAGCTGGCGATATTGTCAGCGGAACTCTCGTGGTCGACTCCCAGTCTTACGGAGTTGTTTCTTCGACCGTAAGCTCTGGCGTAATCCTTCTCGACTTCTCCGCCAATAATAACTTCGACATCACCCTCCAGGGTGACTCGACCCTTGCACCCAGCGTGTCTCCAAGCGGCGGTCAGAGCGGTGCTATTTATATCCGTCAAGACGGCACTGGCACTCGTTTACTTTCTTATAGCGGCGGCTGGTCCTTCTCCAATGGAGCTGCTCCTACTCTTACAGTGACCCCGAGCGGGACTGATTTGCTCGCTTATTACGCAGCCAGTACTTCCACTATTGTTGGCAATCTGATTGCAGCCGTTTCTGGAGTTTGAGGTTAAGCGATGTCAGTTCCTGGCGCATCTAATCCTCTCCTTTTGTCTTCTGCTGCTGCTGGCGGCGGCGGCTTCACTGTCCAACGCAGCGTTAGGTTCAACTCAGGCGATTCGGCTTATCTAACTCGTACCCCGCCTACTTCAGGCAACCGCGTACTGTGGACCTGGAGCGGGTGGGTTAAGCGGACGAAACATGGTAATTTTCATGAGTTATTTGGAGCTGCTACAGGCGGCACTGATTATTTTGCGCTTCGGTTTAATAATGCCGATAACTTAGATATATTCGACAGAGTAAGCTCTGGCGACGTAGGGCATTTAACCACGACTGCTGTTTACAGAGATCTGTCCGCTTGGTACCACATTCTTTATGTTTGGGATACCAATAACGCTACCGCTGCGGATAAACGGCGGCTCTATGTCAACGGTATTCGGGTAACAGACCTTGCTGTAAATGATATTCCCCCTAATGGCTCCCAGAGCCGTATAAATTCGGGGCTTATGCCTCATACCATTGGTAGATACGATCCGACAGCTTCTCTATATCTAGACGGCTACTTAGCTGAGATTAACTTCCTCGATGGTCTCGCCCCCAGCACCACTGTTGATGACTCTTCCGGTTCTGTCACGGGTGTCCCTAACGCTGAGTACCTAACGGATTTTGGTGAGTTCGACGCCACGACGGGCGTTTGGAACCCCGTCGCCTACACCGGCAGCTACGGCACCACCACTGGTTTTCACCTCGACTTTGCAGATAATTCATCCAATCTTGCACTCGGTCTAGATAGCAGCGGGGAAGGCAACAATTGGACGCCAATTAATATCAATGCTGTAATCCCAAGCACCTCTGTAATCTTCCCGGCGTCCAACAGCCCATCGACTGTTGAGCTGCTTGTTGTAGGCGGCGGTGGCGGCGGCGGGTATGTCAGCGGCGGTGGCGCAGGTGGTTTCCGTACAACCACAAGCTATTCCGTTTCTGCTGGGGCTACCTATAACGTAAAAGTTGGTCTTGGCGGCGGTGGCGGATCTCTTGGAGGCCAAGGTGCCGACGGAGGCTCCTCCTACTTTGACAGCTTTACCTCAGCGGGAGGCGGTGGCGGTGGTTACACCGGAGCGACGGGAAATGGTCGCCCTGGAGGCTCCGGTGGTGGCGGTGGTACGGGCTCCGGGGGAGCAGGTAACACACCAGTAACTAGCCCCTCGCAAGGTAATAATGGTGGCAACGGTAGTACTGACGGTGCCACATACACCAACGGCGGTGGCGGCGGCGGCGCGAGCGCAACCGGAGGAAACGCTAATAGCACTGCTGCTGGTAATGGAGGCAACGGTACTGCAAGCAGTATTACTGGGGTTTCGGTTTACTACGCAGGTGGCGGTGGCGGTGGCAACGACACGACAGGCAAGACAGCTGGAACCGGAGGTCTTGGCGGTGGTGGTAACGGCGCCAAATCAGGGGCAACCGCAGGTACAGACGGCCTAGGCGGCGGCGGTGGTGGCGAACAATATTCCCCAAAAAGTGGCGGTTCAGGTGTTGTAATTCTCCGTTACCCCGATACCTTCGACAACCTAACTGTTAGTAGTGGATTGACGTATACGTTGACGACTACCGGCGGATATAAAATTTATTCGATTACAGCATCTTCAGCACTAACAGACGCTGATATTGACTCCTTCCGCGACTCGCCAACCAATGGCACCCAGACGGATACTGGTGCGGGCAACGAAGTCAGCGGAAATTACGCGACACTAAACCCTCTCGCAGTATCTGGAGCGACTACAACTATTTCGAACGGCAACTTACAGGCATTCGGGGATCGCAACAGCTACGCCACTATCGCCCTACCGGTTAGTGGCAAGTGGTACTGGGAGGTGACCCCGACCACAGGCTCTGCTCCCATGATCGGTGTTGCTGAGTATGTGTCTAATTCTACAGCATCATACACAAACACTAGCATGTTTTACTATGGTGTTACTGGTGAAAAGTATAACGCCGGAGTTAACAGCGCCTACGGCGCGACTTATACACTTAATGACGTAATTGGTGTTGCTGTCGACATTGACAGTGGCACCGTCGAGTTTTATAAGAATGGGTCTCCACAGGGATCTATATCTTACGACGCAACGGGATTATTCCCTGCATCTACGACCGCCGGTGGATCGGCTACTTATATATTTAACTTCGGCCAACGTGCATTCACTTATCAAAACGCTGGCGTAGATCGTCCTAGCGCTGCTTTCAAAGCACTTTGCACGGCAAATATAACCGCCCCGACTATCTCCAAGCCCAGGCAGTACATGGATGTTCTGCTGTGGACAGGTGATGATGCACCTACTAGGGATATCACTGGATTAAGTTTTCAACCAGAACTCGTTTGGTTAAAGTCGAGGTCGGTCAGTAACGATCACAACCTATTTGATAGCGTTCGCGGCGCTGAAAATACGCTTATTTCGAACTCGACCGCAGTAGAGGTAAATCAGCCAGTTCACGGTTGGGTTAGTAATTTTATTAGCGGTGGATTTTCTGTAACCGGAGGATCTCTTGGGGATGTTAACTACCTGAGTCGTACTTACGTAGCCTGGAATTGGGATGCTGGTACAGGATCGCCGGTATCGAACACTGACGGCACTATTCCTTCTAGTGTCCAAGCCAACATCTCGGCGGGGTTCTCGATTGTTACTTATACGGGAAATGGCACAAGCGGCGCGACCGTGGGACACGGATTGGGTGTTAGTCCCCAGATGGTTATTGTTAAAAACCGCGATGATAGCTTGGGTGAATGGCCTGTTTATCATTCATATTTGACAGCCAACTATGTAATATGGCTTAATTACGATTTTGCCCAAGGACCGATTGCTTCCAGAGCAAGAGGAGCGGTTAGTAGTACCAGTCCTAGTACGTTTACCTGCACTCAAGGTACTGTTAATTCAGTAAACGTCAATGAATCCGGTGATAATTACGTCGCCTACTGCTTCGCCCCAGTGGAGGGCTACAGCGCCTTCGGCAGCTACATCGGCAACGGCAGCACGGCTGGTCCGTTTATTTATACCGGGTTTAGACCAGCATATTTATTAGTAAAAAAATCAAACAATACCGGATATTGGCTGATCCTTGACAAGAATAGAAGTTCTTACAATGTTGCCGATAACAAGCTAGCAGCCGACCTAAGCGACGACGAAAACAGTTCAAACACCGGTGGATCTGGCTTAAACGCTTTTGATTTTTTGAGTAATGGATTTAAGGCTCGGTCCACCACGGGTTCGTCAAACGTACTTGGCGATACGTACATCTGGGCAGCATTTGCCGAAAACCCCTTCAAGTACGCCCGCGCACGTTGATCGGGCTGATATTGAATTTGTTTAAAGAGTGGATGCTTAATAAGCAGTTAGACTGTGTATAGCCGCACTCACTTTTTGTGGGCGAACGGGACCTTATCTTTGATTTAACATGCTTACAGAAAAAAACTGCTCGTAAAAAATTCCGAAGACAGATATTAGATGAGTGGGGCTGCTGCGCTTACTGCGGCAGATCGAAACCCTCGACTCTCGACCATGTTGTACCTAAAGCGCGTGGTGGCAAGACAACCAAGGAGAACTTGATTGCTGCGTGTGCAGATTGCAATTTGGTCAAGAGTGACACTGACTGGTTTACTTGGTTCAGAGCTCAGGAGTTTTGGACACCGTATAGGGAGGAAAGGATCTTTGACTGGGTGAATCAGTCAGATCAAATTCCTCCCTCTGTTGTATCAACTTGTTATGCCGATGCCGATTCCTATATGCTGCCCGCAGCAGCTTGAGTCCTCACGCCGTGCCTTCGCCTCTACCTCTCCCCGCTTCGCTTTTTAATGATGTTCAAATCGATTCGAAAAGCCCTACAGGGTTAAGCTGGAAGCGACGCGTAGCTAACTGCACCCAGATCGGAGCGCCCTGCGGCGGCAAAACAGCTAAAGGTTACTTGGCTTTCATGTATAAGTCAAAGACGTACAAAGTTCATAGAGTTGTTTATTTTTTATATACTGGTCAAGATCCTGGTAGTTTGCAAATCGACCATATAGACGGCGATGTAACCAATAACTTACCGCACAACCTACGTTTAGCTGATAATGGTCAAAATCAAGCTAACACTTGTGGGCAAACTAAGAGAAAGTGCAAATACAAAGGTGTTACCATGAGTAAGTCAGGACGCTATATTGCTCAGTGTAAACAGAGAGGAAAAATTAATAAGTACATCGGCATTTTTGACACCGAAGATGAAGCAGCCAAAGCCTACGACCGCGTGGCTTTGGCTGAGTTTGGTGAGTTTGCTTTTTTAAACTTTACCGCTTAGCGGTTTTACTGATGATACCGGCTATCTTTTCGATAACTTTGTAGAACTTGCCATAAATCTCGTCGTCGCGGGGCGTTTCAGTTAGGTTCACAATCGCCAAGGCGAGAATGTGCAGTGCGCCTGCAACACCCGCGACTTCAGCCCAGTTGTTAAGAAGATACTGGAGCATCGTTCTGATCAAGATCTACTAAAATTATACGAGCGCTCGTAGTTTTATGCCTGCGATTTTGGACGATGCTGTAGAAAGCATCATGAAAAAAAATCCTGATATGAGTAAGTCGTCGGCTTACGCTATCGCGACTAAATCGCTGCAGAAATCCGGCGATTTAAAAGAAGGTAGCCAGGAGGCTACGAAAAAAGGCGACCGTCGCGGCGAGATGTCGAAAGCAACCCGCGCAAAAACCCGCAGCCGCAAGTACAAAATTGAACGTGAGCGTGGTAAACGCGATGAGCGCAACACGGAGGGTCGGGACTGATGGCTGATCGAATGAAAGGTGAAAATCCTTGCTGGAAAAACTACCAGATGGTCGGCACCAAGATGAAGGATGGCAAGGAAGTGCCTCGGTGTGTGCCGAAGGCTAAAGAAGCCAAAGCTAAAGCTCGTTCTTATCGCAAGTCTCAACAGTCCAAGGGGCGCTGAGTCGCATCTCGCCGCCGAGTAACTCCTGAGCCTTAGATCCGTCCGGCGGAAGCTCCGAATAAAGGGGTTTCTGCCGTTCTTTTTCTTCCTCACCCCAGGCAGCGTGGAGCTTGTCGACTTGTTTGTCGACATCTTTCATGGCGACTTCAGCTCGAAACGCAGCCCAATCGGGGCGGCAGTAGTCGAGTATTCGTCTTATCCAAGGTTTTCGTTTGAGTGGATAAAACCTGCACAAAAAAATAATTAGCTCATAAATCAGAGCGTTGAACTTGTTGTATTTCATCGAGGTCAGTCAGCTAAACTAACTCTAGAGAAAGTTTCTAAAATGCCAACTTCTTTGGAAACCGCGATCGAGAAATTTAGTGAAGCCTCAGCCCGCGTGGCTGATCTCAGCGCGAACTTAAATACACTGAAGGCCACTGTTCTGAGCACAGAGAACGATCTCCGAACTGCAGAAAGTGACCTTCGTGTTGCTAAAGATGCCGTTAAAAAGGCTGAGGAGAACTCAAGGGGTTAGAACCCCACGTTAACTCGCTCGATGTTTGCGGCTCCTTTGATCGCACCGATGCCGGTTCCGCTTGCGAGGATGTGCATGTCCACATCGCTGTAGGCAGCCGCTGCTGTGAAGTCAGACTTGTTCTGCACCAAGCCAGAGATCTGAGCTTCTGAGAACTCAGTGCCTGCAGCAATCATCAGATCGCTGAAGCGGC
>Ga0208645_1000907_pt1 | contig 29180 bp, 42 predicted proteins | sample VirMetDEL_Sep_01_FD_184519 | JGI IMG/M metagenome (GOLD analysis project Ga0208645, IMG submission 184519) | Aqueous microbial communities from the Delaware River and Bay under freshwater to marine salinity gradient to study organic matter... | ecosystem: Environmental > Aquatic > Marine >... | reverse complement strand
GCCAATGGAACGAGTTTGAGTTAATGGATGCACTCCAAAAAATAGTTTACTATGTAGGCGAACAGTTTAACGGACAATCTAAAATAATAATTGCTGACTATGGCGATTTTATGGATGGCTGGGATGCAAAGACCACAAGAGGCGGTCATATATTAGACCAGAATATGAGCAATGAACAAGCCTTTAAAGTTGGCGCACAGTTTAAGATAGAGTTAGCCAAGCGATTAGCAAAGTTTGGAGTGCCTTTAGAGTTTTACAATGTGACAAATGACAATCATTCGGGCAGTTTTAGTAAGATAGTAAACATTCACGTTAAAGAAGTTTTAAGCTACTTACTACCTAACGTAAAGTACGAGATATTTAACGACTTTATTAGTCATTACTTTGTGGGGAATTGGTGTTTTATTTGCAGTCACGGAAAGGATGAGAAGCATTTGAAGTACGGATTTAACACCAAGCCAGATGATAAAGCCAAAACCCACATAAATAGATACATAGATAAGCACGACTTACATAAGTATAGGATAGTGTGTGAATTTGGCGATAAACACCAGTTAATTCGTGATACCAGTCACGCTAAATTTGAATACAATGTTTATTGGGCGTTGAGTCCAGCGAGTGACTGGGTGCAGACGAACTTTGCAGATGGGCGCAGAGGTTTCTGTATTGAGGAGATAGCGGATAATTTTAAAACCTTTACAAGTATTCAGTTATGAATTATAACAATGACTTTAAATATGATTTACAAGTAGGGCAAGTAAAAGAAAAAGAATTGGGTGTTATTTTTCAAGACGCTAAAATTGAGGTAAAATATGATTTACAAGCACTTACTACTGGGAATGTATTTGTTGAATATGAAAGCAGAAATAAACCAAGTGGAATAAGCACAACTCAAGCCGATTATTATTGCTTTGTTTTTGGAGATACTTGGCATTTAATAAAAACAACTTTGCTAAAAGAAAGATGCAGAGAATATCTAAATACCAATAGAGATAAAAAGGGCGGGGATATGAATACAAGCAAAGGAATACTTTTACCCATAAATAAACTATTTTAACTATGAAAAAACTTATACTAATTATCTTATTATTTAGCGTTAGTCAAGCGCAGGTCAACAAGAAGAAGTTGCGAAGCAATTTGCACGACTGCGAGAACGCATTATCAGCGTGTTTAAGCGCAAAAGATACGATAAGTGATACTATCTATATCTATACTGCAAAAGAAGCCGTGAAAGTCGCTAAACAAGTCGAGAAAACGAAGCGCAAAGTAAAGGTTCAAGAAACAAAGCAGAACAAAAACAACAACAAAACCGATGTCAAGACTGACTGGTTTTTAAACTTGATGCAGGGAATGACACGAATGACTGCTATTTTAACTGCTGGTGGCTTTGTTGGTGGTGGTGTAGTAATTACAAAGTTATTACAAGCAGCCAAAAGTAAAATAAGTTGGCTATCTTGGCTGCCTATTTAATGTGCATAAAAAAATAAAAAAACAAAGTATAAACGACTTATCTTTACGACTCTATGACGCCCTACTCTGGGCATTCATTGTTTTTGTTTTGGTGCGCATCTACTCGGTGCGCACTTTTTTTTAAATTATTTTCATTTTTTTTTCTTAAAAAGTTTTTGTTTTTAAAAAATACTTGTATATTTGTGTTGTCAATATGACGAAACATAAACAAAACACAATGGAAACTTACAATTACATAGCAAAAAAAATTGAAGGCAAAAAAATAACTGAATATGTATTGGAAATTAAAGAATTAAATCCAAACGACATAGAAGATAAGATTATGCTTTACGATGACAAAAACGCCAAAAGAGTTAAAAGATTTATTTTAAAGAAAAACTTTGTAACTAAAGAAACTTTCTATGTTCTTTTTGATGATTTTGCATTTGATGGATGCAGCACTTTTATAGAAAGTGATTATATTTTTGAGCAGGGAACGGTAAATATTTAAAAAAGTATAAAAACAAAACAATGGAATCACTAAACAATTTTTTTAACCAACTAAATGCTATTAACGAGCATTTTGAAACCAATTTTTTTACACCAAAAGAAAATACAATGATAGAACAATTAAAAGCAGAACGCAAAAGACAAAAGATTAGCAGAGCCACAATAGCACCTAAACTCGGTGTAACTGAGGCTACATTATTTAATTGGGAAAGTGGCAAGAATGACATCACATTTGGCAAGTTCTTGGATTACGCCAAGCTACTCGGCATAGAGGTAACTATCGAATTTCAAAACGAGCAGAATAGCAAAGTTAACCAATCGTTAGAAGTAGTTGAGCGACTAACTGAATTAAAGCTACCTAAAAGCCTTAACGATAGAAACGAGTTAGATGGCATCTACACTAATACTTATTTCGAGTGCGAAAGTTTAACGGATGAAGAGATAGAAATTTCGCTATGTTTTAACGATTTAGATGTTTGGTTTGATTACGTTATTGAACGTGATGCAGTTATTGAGCATTTTTACACCACTAATAGCCAATATGAGGCGTTAGTTGATATGGACTATTTAGCATATAAACAAGCGTGGGTAAGCTACGAAGAAATAGAGTTGGATTATGAGGAGATTTTTAACTACTTGGTACGGACTGGCGAGATTGCAAATTACTTACAATATCAAATTGAGCAATGAGAATAAGAAGCACAGTAAAACCAGATATTCGGTTAAGTTTCAACGACTGGATAAAATACATTAGAGAACAAGTAAACAAAACTAAAAAATAAGACAATGGAAAATTTAGCACTAATAACAGAAAAGGATTTAAGCTTAGTAGAGGAAAACTCGCTGAACGCACAACAACTAAAACAACTACTTAAAAAGACTCCAGAGAGATACGTTCACAAGCGACCAGCCAAAGGTGGTGGAAGTTGGGACTATGTTACTGGGGGATATGTTAAAAAGGTCTTAAACTTGATGTTTGGCTGGGATTGGGATTTCGAAATAATAGATGAAAAAATCATTCACGGCGAAGCAGTTGTAAAAGGTCGTTTAACCTGCCGTACAAATGGGCGCACAATCGTTAAAATGCAATATGGTAATAAGGACATAATGACTAAACGAGGAAGTAATGAGCCGTTAAGCATAGGTAACGACTTAAAGGCTGCCGCTACGGATGCACTTAAGAAGTGCGCTGCTGAAATTGGTATAGCTGCCGACATTTACAATAAGATGGACTTTAACGAAGTCAATGTTCACGTTCCGCAGTCAAGAGATTGGAAAGCAGAATTAGAAGCAGAAAACTCAATTACTGGCTTAAACGAAATATGGCGACAAATGTCCGAGAATGAGCAGGTAAGATACAAGCTATTGTATACTGAAAAATTAAATGAGTGCGGATTGTCTTAAATTTAAAAAATATTATTAACTTAGCGTAAACAAAAAACAAAACAATGAATTTTAGTAACTACATTTTTCGCAGTCATTCAGTAGGCAACATTATATCTGTTCCGAAGCCATTAACACCTACCCAAGCAGAAACGCTTGAAGACTACCGCAAACGTCAAGCTGGAGAAGGCAGACCATTAACAGACAATCAAATTAAAACTTGGCATAGCCTTGAACATAAGCACAACGAAAGCCAAACGTACAAACTAACAGACACCGCTAAACGCATCTGCACCGATTTAGTCTTTGAAGCTCGTACTGGGCGCAAATCAAAACTTGAAACCAAGTACTTTGACAAGGGCATCGAAAAGGAAAAAGATGCACGAGATTTAGTAAGCGAGGTATTAGGCAGACCATTCACAAAAGACGATGAGCGCAGAGCAAATAGCTGGGTAACTGGAAAGCGTGACATCCAAGACGATAACTTGATTATAGACATTAAGACATCGTGGAGTTTCGAGTCATTTAACAAGCACTTACTTGACAATCCTAACGAGCTGTATTTGCGCCAATTAGATTCTTATATGGACTTATGGGGTATTAACGATAGCTTACTTTGCCACGTTTTAGTCGATACACCTGCAAAGCTAATAGACGATGAGATACGCAGACTTGATTGGAAGTATAATATAACAGATATGAACGGAGATGTTAGAGATGAGTTTGTAGCTGATGTAGTGGAGTTAGTTTGTAACCATATCTTTACGAGAAAAGGGTTAGAGGAATACTGCCTACAATCAAGCAACGTTTACATAGAGTGGTTTGCAGACTTTAACGAGATACCAGTTGCCGAGAGGCTGCATATGATACCTCATTCATTCGATAAGCTACGCATCCAGCAACGTAACGAGTGCATCACATTGGCTCGTGAGTATATGAACACAGTAAAACCAATAAATAATATTATTAAACTTTAAAAAACAAAAACAATGACAAGAGCAAAAACAGAAGCCTTTATTCAAGGCATCACAGATGGCACTTTTCAAGGAGATGCTGCCACGATTTATAACCTTATAAGAGATAAGCACGTTATGACTTTACCCGAAATATCAGTAATTTTGGACAAATCGCTTAACCAGTTCAGCGGCAGAATTTCGGAACTACTAGATGCTGGTTTAATTAAGGAGATGAAAGGCGAAAAGTATAGTCTATTCCGAATAACACAAAGCGACCAAGAACGCTATGAATGCGCCAAGATTCGACACGATGAAAAGATTGAAAAGCTACGCAAGAAAGCGGATGAGTTAGGTTATTTTTTAGTAAAAAAAATGTGGTAAGATGGAAGCTGGAAGTAAAGTGAAAGTATATCTTGGCAATGTAGCGTGTTGCTATGGCATAGCCACTGGCAAAGCAAAGAAAATGAACGGAGTTACGATTTATGAGTTACAAGAATGTGAGCCGTTTGACACTTGGGATGCTGACTATTTTCGAGATGCTAACGAGGTGTCATTTGACATCAAATTTGCCAAAGAAATTAAGACGTATAACAACGGAAAAAGATTTTATGTAAACATTGCAACTCTTAATTATTTTAAGATAAAAAAAGAGTTCTTTAAATTTGAACAACAAACACTATTTTAATTAAAAAAGTATTAAATTAGCATAAACAAAAACAATAAACAATGATTAAAAAATACAACGGATTAAATGTGTATGAAAGTTCTATGAATAGAATTGATTATATATTTAAAAACTTTAATAAGATTTACGTATCATTCTCTGGTGGAAAAGATAGTGGCGTAATGTTAAATATGGTTATTGATTATATTAAGAAAAATAACATTAAAAATAAGGTTGGTGTAATGATTCTTGACAACGAGGCAAATTACACACTTTCTCTTGAATTTATGCACCGAATGATACGTGAAAATTTAGATTATCTTGATGTGTATTGGTGTTGTTTGCCTATAACATTACCTTGCACGGTTAGTTCGTATTCAATTGATTGGCAATGCTGGGGGGAGGATGATAAAGAACGATGGATTAGACCAATGCCAACGGATAATTATATTGTGAATTTGCAAAATCATAATTTTCCATTCTTTAAAGAAAATATGAATTATGATGAGTTTTGGGATAGTTTTGGAGAGTGGTACGCTGATGGTGAAGATTGCGCTTGTTTAATTGGAATTAGAACAGATGAAAGCCTTAATCGTTTTCGAGCCATTATGAATGAAAGAAAACAAACGCACGGAGGAAATAATTGGACAAAGAAAAACGGAAATTTTGTATATAATTGTTATCCTATTTACGACTTTAAAACTGAAGATATTTGGATAGCAAATTATCTTTATGATTGGGATTATAACAAACTATACGATGTTTTTTGGAAAGCTGGTTTATCGGTAGCGCAAATGAGAGTTGCAAGTCCTTTTATGAGTGAAAGTAAGTCAAGTTTAAATCTTTACAGAGTTATAGACTCAAACGTTTGGTCAAGGCTTTGTGCGAGGGTTTCGGGTGCAAACTTTGTGGCAACATACGGAAAGCAATTATCATACAGAACATTTAATTTGCCAGAGGGGCATACTTGGAAATCTTTTGTTAAATTTTTATTAGACACTTTGCCAGATGAAGTAGCTGAAAATTTTAAGATGCGCTTTATTCAAAGTATAAAATATTGGTGGAGAGTAGGGCGCGGATTAGATGATGACACCATAGAGGAATTAAAAAAGATTGGAGTTGATTTTGTTTTGGGTGAAAAAACAAGGCACGGAAACAAAGATAAATGGTGTGTAAGAATGTTGCCTCCAGACCATTTAGATGAATTAAAAAGACACCCAAGCGAAGTTACAAGTTGGAAGCGTTTTGCTATAACTATATTAAAAAATGACCACACTTGTAAATATTTAGGACTTGCACCGACACACGACCAGTTAAAAAGAATGAAACAAATTAAAGAAAAATACAAAAAACTATAACAATGAAAATTAGAAACATAGACAAATTAAGATTTACTGAAAGAGATGTTAAATTTAATGCTGGTAATAGCATTCGGTTTTTATTAGAAAAAGACGGAATGGGCTTTAGTTTTCATCAAACAGAAATGAAAAAAAGCGAAAAACCATATTATTGGCATTATAAACACCACAAGGAATGTTGTTATTGCATTGAGGGATTTGCTGAAATAAAAGACCTTGAAACTGGAGAAACTTTTGAAATAAGAGTTGGTGATATGTATATTTTAGATGCGCATCAAAGACACGAATTTAGACCAATAGAAGACACAGTTTTAATATCTGTATTTAATCCTCCAGTAACTGGTAATGAAATACATGATAAAGATGGTTCATATATTTTAAACACAAAAAAATAAAACAATGAGTAAAGAATTTAAATCACCAGTTTACGGAGTAATTGCAGTTCCAATAGATAAGGTTCAAGCAAATGATTACAACCCAAATAGCGTAGCACCCCCAGAAATGGAGTTATTGGAAACATCTATTTGGGAAGATGGGTACACTATGCCAGTAGTTTGTTTTTATGACGAAGCAAATGACAAATACATAGTTGTGGATGGATTTCACAGATATTCAATATTAAAGCAAAGCAAAAGAATATTTGAACGTGAAAAAGGGATGCTTCCAGTATCTGTTATTGACAAAGAGTTGGGCGATAGAATGGCATCTACAATTAGACACAATAGAGCAAGAGGCTCTCATTCAATAGATTTAATGTCTACGATAGTTTCTGAACTTGTTGAGATGGGGAAGGGAGATGCTTGGATATGTAAGCATATTGGGATGAGTAAAGATGAGTTATTGAGAATGAAACAAATAACTGGACTTGCTTCTTTATTTGCTAATAAAAGTTTTAGTGAAAGTTGGGATGCGGAAATGGAATAGACACCCATACACGGAATGGGAATGTTTTAAAAACGGAATGTATGATACATCTTTGGATAGTTTAGAAATGCAAAAAAAAGCTATCGAGTGTTTTTTAAATATTGAATTATTTGATAGTTTATGCTTTGAAGTTATTGAAAATTGGGGAAATTCCTGCCAAGAACATTTAAATAATCCATCGTTAAATAAAATAGCTTATATGGGGCAATGCGCTTTGTGTTATGGTTTTAATATACCAGAAATAACAACTAAAAAAGCGTGGTTTTTTATTGATGAAAAACAAAAAGAAAAACTTAATAAAATAGCCTTAAAAAACATTAAAATTTATGAAGCAAATAGTAGAAAATTATATATTCAAATGGAAAGAAATTTATTCTGAAGATATACCAGATGAAGCTCCGCATAGACTTGATTATTTAAACAAAGTTCCAAGCTATAAAAGAATAGCTTTAGCAATATTAAATAACGATTTATCAAAAATTGGATATTCATTTAATAGCGGATATTATTCTAAATTAAAGGAAATTGAATTATGGGGAAATGGAAAGTTAAAATCGAAACAATTAAAATTATTTTAAGATGAGTAACGAAAGACAATTCAGTAAGACCATAGTGCTATGTTCACTACTGGACTTGGCGATGGAAGAACTTGCAATGAGCAAAGAGTTTAAGCGCAGGACAAAGCTTTATAAAGGAGTACTTGAACGCGAACTTAAACGGCAGCAGTTAGCCGTTGAAATCGAATGCGGAAAGCAAGTAGCTGACGATGGTTTGGCTGCGCAAAACCAGCTGACACTCCAAGTGGATTACATACTTGACGTTATCTTCGGAATCACAGAAAACAAAGAACTGGTCAAAAGCATTGAGGAACATCTGTTGGGCGATTAATTACAAAATTTATAATTATATCGCTTTACATTTGGGTAATAGTTGCGCTCTCACATTATAGCAACGAAAGGTTTAATTTTTAACCCTTATTATGAACTAAGAAGTGAGAGCCTTAGGGATTAATGAGGGTTTTTAATTTTATACAATTATGGCAAAGGAACTACCATATTTTCAGTTTGAACCAGCTGAATATTTGACAAAAGATATATCATTTTGCAGTTTAGAGGCTCAAGGTTTATTTATAAATATTTGTAGCTATTATTGGCAAAGAAACTGCGAATTAACAAGAGAACAAGTATTAAGGCGATTAAATTACCCAGATGCATTGAATGAATTAATAAGCGAGGGTATTATTGATTTACAAGAGGATAAGATTACCATTAAATTCCTTGACAATCAAAGAAATAATGCAATAACAAAAAGCGAAATAAATGCCAAGAATGGGGCGAAAGGTGGAAGACCTAAAAAGCCAAAAGAAACCGAAATAAAAGCGAATAAAAACCCAAGTAAAAGCGAATCAAAAGGCATAAGAAAAGATAAGATAAAAGAAGATGAAATAAAAGAAGATAATACTAATGCCAATAAATTGGCGGAGGGTGTAGTCGAATATTTTAACGGAGTTTGTGTTAATCTTCCAAAAGTGGTAAAGCTAACCGATAAAAGAAAAAAACATATTTTAGCACGATTAAAAGAACACAGTAAGGAAGACATAAAAAAAGTGATAGATTTAACCGCTGAATCTAATTTTCTCAATGGCAAAAATACAAACGGCTGGACTGCGAGTTTTGACTGGATAATAGACAAAAGCAATTTTATCAAAATTTTAGAAAACAACTACATAAATAAACAAAATGGAAAAGATAGGAGACAAATTAGCGTTGAAGACTTTAACGAGTCTATCGAACGGCACTTTAGATGAAAAAAGCTTATCGGTTTATCAAGATGACCTTACTATGGAGTGCGTTAAGTTTAACTGCGCTAAAATATTAACTGCATTTAAGGGATTAGATACTAATTTTACTAACTTACTGGCTGAAAGTTTAAAGCGTAACGGATTTACAGACCAGCGTTTAACCGATGCAGTAAACTATGTGATTGATAACTGCCCTTATCCATCGCCCAGTGTTGCTGAATTTGTTAAATTTGACAAAAGCGTAAAGGTTTATTCGTATGATGAAATGATTAAACTGGGTTATGGCACAGAGCCTTTTAAAAAAGTAAGGCTAAACCAAGAGCAAGAGAAGCCGTTATGGGTGTTTGCGAGTGATTACGAGAAATATGGACTTAAAAAATTTGAGTGGTAATGGCAACAATAAAACAGATTTCACTAATTGAGCCACAAATGGCTATCTTTGTAATTAAGAAGCTACTGCACCAAGTAAATGATGAAGCCATAAGCCAAGCTATTAGCAAACTAAAGGATGAAGATTTCGAAGAACTGGTCAATATTTTGATGTGGCTGGGATATGAAGAAAAAACAATTAATCAAATACTAAAATAAAAAAATTATGTACAATAGAAAGTTTAAAAGAGGCGTAAAACCAATCGAAGACAGAACAAAGATAAAGAACGAAGCCAAATCAATAAGGTTTACACAAACAGAAAGGGAGCTTTTAGAGTCTTTTTTAGAAGCTAATGGCATAACCTTTACTGAACTGGTTAAAACTCGCTTAAAAGACATTATAGGGGCTTAAATGTAATAAAATAAAAAAGAAACAATGAAACCAATAAATCACGCTTTGATAAGCCACTATTACGAAGGAATAAATAGAAAGCAATTAACTCCCGACGATTTTCGTAAATTATACAATCGAATTATCGCAGACTATCGGCTAACGGAATACGCGAATAGTAGGAACGCTGATACGGTATGTATCCGTCAAGCTATAATGAAGATAGCAAAAGAAAAGACTAATTTAACATTGAAGCAAATTGGCTCGATTTGGGGAATTGACCATAGTACTGTTATTCACGGTCTTCGGAGGGTGGAGGATGCCCACGATACAAACGATGAAATCTATTTGAACTGGGAGTCGGAGGTTTACAGATATTTTTAAAAACTAAAACAATGGACATACAAAAACTAACAGATAGCGAGTTAAGCACTTTGATTAAAGAGTGCAGGTTAGAACTTGAGCAACGGAAGCAGAGCCTTGAGGATGTACTACTGGAAGACGATTTTCAAAAGTATAAAAGCAAGTATGCACGACTAACTTTATTCTACGACTTTTGCAGAGGTGTTTACTCGGTTACTGAAAGCGAGTTAAAAGAAAAGAATCAAAGCAAGAAAAAGCGCAATATTAGAAACGCAGTTATTAACTACTTGCTTTCGGAGGGTTTTAGCCATCAAGACATCGTGGATGAGTTTGATTTAGCACGAACAAGTTTAAGCAGTCCGATTAGCTATCACGAAAAGTACTACAAGCTTGACAAGAACTACACAGATATTTTTGAGGATGTTAAACAATTTTTTGAGGATTAGATATGGCAACTAATAAGAGAAAATGTAAGGAATGCCAAAAGGTGTTTGAAAAGAAGCAACCACTACAATACGTTTGCAGTCCTATGTGCGCCATAAACTATGCCAAGAAAAAGGAGAAGTCTAAATGGCAAAAGGAGAAGAAACGGCGATTAATTGACCTTGAAAGCGTAAGCGGTGTTCAATCAAAGTATATCCAGCCAAAGGTTAACGAGTTAGTAAGAATAATTGACAATGGATTACCTTGCATTGCAACTGGCAACTTTGGAAAGATGGCTGCTGGTCATTATTACCACGCTGGTGGTCATAGTCAAATAAGATTCAACCTGCATAACATTCACATCCAATCATTTCAGTCGAATAGTTTTAAAAGTGGCGATGCGCTAAATTATAGGCAAGGCATTATAAATACATACGGAGAAGAATATATTGAATTTATGGAGTCGCTGAAACAAACACCAATAAACGACCACACAAAGGTTTTCTACCTTGAGTTAAACAACAAGCTAATAGAAGTAAAAAAGTGGCTTAAAACGCAAATAAATGGGCAAATGCAAGATGTTTCCAATAGAATACAACTGCGAAACGAAGTAAACTTGCTATTAGGAATTTATGAAAGGGAATATTGCATATTTAAAAACGCATAAATGATTAAATTAGAAATAAGCAACAGTCAATATAGCCGAGCAAAAGAACTTTATGAATTTAAAGTATTGAAAAATTCAATAAAAAAAGGCGAGGGGAATATATTTGGTGCTATTGGTGAAATAATGGTAAACGATTACTTTATAGGCAAGGGTGCCAATGTAGATTTAAATCAAACATATGACTACGATTTAATAATTAACGGATTTAAGGTTGATGTAAAATGCAAGGCTACTAATTATGAGCCAAAAGATTATTTTAATGCCGTTATTCCAGCTTACAATCCACATCAAAAGTGCGATTTTTACTTTTTCACTTATGTAACTTATAATTTTAAGACCTGCTATTTAGCTGGATATAAAAAAAAGCAAGATTTTTTTAAGGAATCAAGGTTAGCTAAAAAAGGAGAAATTGATGTAGGAAATTGGAAGTTTAAAACAGATACTTATGTATTGCAAATAGCTGATTTGATTAAATTCAAGCAATAAAAAAGTAAATAAATCAAGTAAAAACCTTATCTTTAAGGAACTCAAACAATTAAATAATTTAAACTAAAAAATTATGGCAAAACTATTAACTGGAAGTATTAACCTTTCAAAAATTGACAAGACAAAAATTGTTGACCGAGATAAGAACGGCAATCCGTTTGAGAATAACGCAAAGTATTTGAACGTGGTAGTATGGATAAACGATGAATTAGATAACTACGGTAATAAGGCGTCAATCCAAATAGGTCAATCTAAGGAGGAAAGAGAAGCTGGGTCAAAATCCATTTACATCGGAAACCTAAAAGAGCCACAAGGCAGAAATAACGAGCCAACAAGCACAAGAAGCGCACAAGTTGCTGATGACTTGCCATTTTAAAGATATGAAACAGATAGATAGATGGCTAATAGCCTTATACATCATTATGCTTTATATGACGTATGAAGTAAACCGATTAATAAAGGGTAACTTTTTTAACTGATGTGCATAACTTGAGAAAATAAAGAAAGTAATATTTGTTATATTTAAGCCGATTTGATTTGGTTAAATGAGTAGGTGTTTGAGGTGAGACTTTGCACCTGCTCTTTTTAAGTTTAAGAAATGGCAAATGTTTACTTTAGATGATTTTGAGGAGTGTGCTGAGTTTATATTAGAATATGGTGTTTATATCGCTTTACTGGTGATGGATTGGCTTGAAAAAGAGGAACGATACGAGGAGTGCGAAATAATATACTTAACGATTTTAATAATGAACTTATCGAACGACTGGAATCTGCCAAGTAAACTAACGGAAACAACATTTGAAGAGTTATGCGCTATGACTAATCAAGATAGAGACGAAGAAGATTATAGAATGGTAGCGTACGAGATAATTAAAAGCATTGAATAAGATGGCAGCACCTAAAGGAAATAAATTTGCACAGAAATGGACTGAAGAAACTGCGTTAAGTAAGATTAACGAGGTGCTAAAATACTGCAAGGATAACCCTAATAATTATCATTTAGGATATGCGCTAATAGAGTGCGATGTTTACCCAGATTGGTGGGCATACATAGCTAATACCTACGAGGATAATGAAGAAGTTTTTAGAGCAATAAAAAAGGTAGAGGTATTATTAGAGCAAAGAATAATAAATAGCACCTTAACTGGAGATATAAAAAGTGCAGCTATGGCAATATTCTACCTAAAAAATAAACACGGCTATAAAGACAAGCAAGAGGTGGATAACACCAATAGAACAGTAGAGCCTACGCAATACGTTATCGTAAATGATAGAAATACTAACACATCAAGCTGAGTTCCTTAAGAGCAACGCAGTACATACTGGATTAGTTGCTGGTTTCGGTAGTGGTAAAAGTATCGCAGCTACGATTAAGACTATTGAAAAGAAAAAGCAATACCCGAATATTTCGGTAGCTTATTATCTGCCTACTTACTCCCTAATAAAAGACATCGCATTTCCTAACTTTGAGAAGTACCTGCAAATGATGGGTATAACTTACGACCTTAATAAGTCGGATAAAGAGTTTAACACCGAATATGGTAAGATAATAATGAGGTCAATAGATAGTCCCGAGTACATAATCGGCTACGAGGTAGGTTATAGCTTAATAGACGAAGCAGATATTCCGCCAAAGGACAAAATGCGCCAAGTGCTAGTCAATGTAGTAGCAAGGAATAGAAAAAAGCTACCTAACGGAGAGCATAATAGTTTAGACTTTGTAAGCACTCCCGAGGGGTTTAGGTTTATGTACGATTTTTTCGTTAAAAATAAGGATGAAAATAGAGTGTTGGTTAAGGCGAGAACAAAAGACAACCCATATCTGCCAAGTGCATACATTGAGACCTTAAAAGGCATCTATTCGGCTACGGAATTAGAGGCTTATTTGAATGGCGAGTTTGTAAATATTACAAGTGGAAACGTTTACTATGCTTTTGATAGGGTAAACAACCATTCGGATAGAGAAGCGCAAGAGGGCGATATATTGCACGTTGGTATGGACTTTAACATTAATCAAATGTGCGCTATTGTAAACGTGATAGATAACGGAGTAGCGACTGCAGTAGCGGAGTATATCAATTACTATAACACCGATGCAGTAGCGAGTAAGATAAAGCAAGACTTTCCTAATAACCGAGTAATAGTGTACCCAGACGCAAGTGGAAAGAATAGAAAAACCAGCGCAGCGGAAACTGATATTAACATCCTCAAAAAGTATAATTTCGGGATTAAGGCACTAACGAGCAATCCATTTGTAAGGGATAGAATTAACACAATGAATAAGGTTTTTGAAAATAAAATGGTATTCATAAATACCTATAAATGCCCTATCTTTACAGAGCATTTAGAAACGATAGGCTATAAGAACGACGAGCCAGACAAAAGCATTAACCATAGTACAGATGCGATGGGTTATTTCGTTTGGTATAATTACGGAAAGGCTAAACCTAAAGTGTATCTATGATGGAGTTAGAGGCGCAAATATTAGAACTAATTGAAAAACTAAACGACTGCCCTAACTTAAGGGATGAAAATAAGTTGTATAAACTACTTGGAAAAATAGAAAATGAACGAATACAGAATAACGGCAAACGGCAAAGAGAAGAAAATAGTTAAGCTTCCGACTGGCAGACACGAGGTAACTCTTGAACAATGGAATAACGCTTACAAGTATGTAGAGTTAGCCGTAGAGGCGAATAGACTATTTGAAGAGGGTAAACTTGAGAAAAGCCAAGCAAAGGTAATAGAGTCAATGTGCGGCACCATCGCAGCGTTAGGCGAGGGCATCACATACGAGGAATTACTGAACGTGGAGTTTAACAAGATTAATAACTTGTTCTTGATTCAGTTTGGCTGGTTAAGTGAAGAAAAGCCAAAGCGCAACTTTAAGATTAAAGGCAAGAAGTTTAGTGTGCCGAAATTTGAGCAGGGTACTTGTGGGGACTTTATGGATGTAATGAGTTTATTGGCTATGCACGAAGAATATAACGATGCAGAAAAAGGATTGCTTATTGCTGCGGTTTATATGCGTAACGGAGAGTACTATCAAGACCTTGAGGAGATTAATCAGCGCATTGAGTTCTTGAAGAAGTATGGCAGAATGGATTTATTTTACTCCGCCGCTTTTTTTTTGTTGAGTTCGTTGAGGAGTTACAAAATAGACACCCAGCGACATTCGGCAGTAGTAAGGGAAATGGAAAAGCTAACAAGTACCTTAGTCAGTTGGGCTACTATCCTCTTTTCGCAAGTGTCGCAGAGGCTGGAGTCTTTTCGTACAACGTAGCGTGGTGGAAGTTTTGGCGAAAGGATTTAAACAGATTTGACCAAGTGCTAAACACGAGATTAGATGAGGTTATGGCTTTTATAGAATATAAGAGTGCATCGGCTCAATAATTAAAAAATTTGTAATTTAGAATAGTTAAATTTACCGAGATATGAACTTGCTTGAGTTAAGGAACAGAATAAGAGATAAAGCCATAGATAATGGTCTTACTTATACAGAGATAGAAACACTTTTCGATGTCAACTTATTGTTAGAGCAGACTATGCCTTGCCTTATGTGGCGTTATAGTGGCGAAACTAATAACTTTGACGAAGTAGGCACAGAGATGAGCCTAAATGTTTACTTGATAACGACGTTTCCCGATAGCGTACGAGTAGAAACAGACACCTATCAACGTGATTACATAGTTACCCAACAAAATGCGCTTAGAACGTATTTTTACAACTGGCTGCAAGCTATGCCGTTTGAGAGTGGAGATGATTATTTAGAGATAATTAGCACAGAGGAAATTCCAATAGCTGAAAGGTTAGGTATAAATGAGTTTTTAACTGTTGATTTTAGGGTAAATATTTCCATTAAGAGAGATTTCTGTGTAGACCCAGAACAAATAGCACCAACACCAAGCCAAGTGCAAGTGTACTTTAACGATGTGTTAAGATATACCCAAGCTTGTAACGTGGATTTAGAACTTATCTTAAAGAATCAAAATGGCGATTTAATCAACGATGCTACATTTACTGGATATGAGATAGTAGTAACACAAGGCGGTGGTCAAGTGACCATAAATATCAATGGCGTTTTATGGGATGTTATAGACGCTGGAGAAACCGAGAACATTATTGTAAGGCAGAGCAGCGGCTCAACTCAAGTAGGTGCTATACAAGGTCAATACTACCGCATAGCAGATAGCGTTATAACTTTAGAAGATGCTTTAGGTGCAACATTAAGCACAACGAATGTAAAAGCCGAAAACCCTGCGACAATAGTAGCACCAAGTGCAAGAGTAAGTAATAGTGATGATAGCTACGATGTTAACGTGGCAAGTGGTGGAGATTTAGAACTACCCGATAGTCAAATAAATGTCAACGGAAGTAATGAGGGAAATGTAGTAAGCGTCAAAACTATTGATGTAAACATAACAGATGGCACAAATCCAGTAGTACCCGATGCAGTTAGTTTAAGTGGAAATACATTAGATATAGAAGTTTCTTTTCCTTTACCGCCAGTGGGTGCTACACTCATAAAAACTGGTCAAACCACAAGTTATAGAACTGGCGATGATGGAGATTTAGAAGAAGGTAGAGCAACTGACTTTTTAACATTAGCTTCAAATAATCCATTTGGAAATACCAATAGATTTACTGATGAATTAGGTGGTGTTGCGTATGCGAATGATATAGTAATAGATTGGAGTACTTATAATGGTACGAATGTTTTAGGTTATTATAGAATACCTTTACCAACTAATAATTGGGCAAACCAAATAGATGCGTGTTTAGCATTATCTATTTCAACATTTACAAGTGGTTGGAGAATGGCAAATTTTAAGGAGTTTGATAATATCCATAGTAAAGATGATACACTTTTTAGCGGAAGATTTGATGCTTTAAACTATACGCCCTTTAATATAAGTTTAGGAAATTACCTATGGACATCAACAAGCCGTGACGCAAATTTTGGAATTGGATATTTACTTAATCCGTTTGGTAGTTTTGGCATAGCATTATTAAACAAAGGAAATAGTTATCAATGTATTGCAGTCCGAACATTCACAGTAACTGGAACAACTTTAACATAAAAAATAGATATGGCAACTTACAAATTTGAACAATTTAAGTTAGAAATAGACAATCCAACTATCTCGGCTAATAAAGATAGCATCCATCTACAAGTGAATAAGAACACTATTAGCGTGGATGTCACATTGCAAACGGATGGTGCGAAGTTTGGAGTCCATTTAACCGAAATAAAGGTTAACAATTTGAACTATGAGGGTTATGACAACTTAATGGAAAGAGTGCTGAACAGATTAAAGGATTACGAAGTATGAGCCAACTTGGGGACTTTTTGAAAAAAGCCATTGAAGAAGAAATGGAGTTCAACAAGCGTTTAGCAAGTGGCGAGTCAGTTGCAACGCTTCGAGAAGAAATAAAGGACGAACATTTACTTATTTATGGTGTAGATTATTGGGATGAAATTAACAACGGAGTACCTTCTGGTACTTTAGTGGATATAGAAGATTTGAGAAGCTGGGTAAATGCAAAGAGTCAAAGATATGGCGGTACATTTCCGCCTATAACGGCAATACAGAGAAGAATATACGCTAAAGGAAGTAGTACACCTAAAGAGAAGTTAGACATTATTCCAAAGGTAATAAAAAAGAATCAAGCAGAGATAACAAGACAAGCGGAAAACTACGTTACAAACTTTTTAAAATTAAGATAAAATGAGCATAGCAAGTATTAAAGCAAAGATAGCAGAACTTGAAGTTGATGCAGCAAACTACGAGGCAGCAGTGGCTCAAGAAACTGCGATAACTGGACAGACAAGTGGAACTATCACTATAAATGAAGAAACATTCACAACGGATGGCGCAGAGTTTATTGATGTACGAGATGAAAAGATAACCGCATTGCAAAGCACTCAAGCATCTTTAATAACGAGTATGGACACTCTATGCGATGAAATCATTGTTTTATTAGCAGCATTATAATTATGGCGATAGCATTAACAACACAACCAACGACAGACGGATTATATTCGGCTTATTTACCAGTTAAGTTTGTAGCAACTGAAACTACTAACGACCCAGCGTATTTAGAGTTTGAATTAAAGACACAAGCAGGTGCATCTATTCCTAACGTACCCAAGTACCGAGCATTAAACGTAAATAATACATTTACATTTGATGCCTCTAACTATTTAAAGTCTATTCTAAACGTGTTTACTACGCAGGGGTATAGCACAACTGCCATAGAGCATTTAGATGACTTATATGGCAAATATGAGGTCGAAGTGACTGACCCTATCAACTCGCTAACGGCATTAACATCAAATGAGTTTTATGCTTTTGCCAATATTGACGGCTTAAGATACTCAAACGACCAAACTGCAAACGATGGCATAAACCGAAAAGGTATGCTTTATGGCTCGGAGTTATTTAATGGTAGCTTTGCGCCTAAATATCAAGGTGCTTATGATAGGTGCGTAGTGTTTGCTCAAAGTCCAGAGATTAGCATCGTAACGTATGATGCGGATAAGCCTAACCAATACACCACACCGAAACAGTTTGCCGAGATAGATATTTCAAGCTGGACAAATAGGCTAATTAGTGTACCTTTAAATAGAACATTTTTAGCGACCAACGCACTTGTGCCGCCAAGTAGTACTCCACTATCGAAATACGCAGGATTTAAAGCAAGTCACGCATCATTGGGCGATATGTACTACTATGTTGAGGACAGATGCAAGGTAAACGAGTTTATGTTTATTAACCGATACGGAGTTAAGGAGAATATCAAGTTTGAAACCTACGATTATGAAAGCGTTAAGACATCAAGTGAAAGTTATTTGGTGGGTGGTTACACTCATACTGGTAACACTAACTTTTTTAATACATCAGCTAACAACGTAAAAGTAAACCAGTCAATCGTTGAGGATTATGAGGTGCGTGGTAACTTTTTTACAAGCAGACATAAGGGCGAATTGCAAGATTTTGTGAGCAGTCCGTTACAATGGGTAGTGGATAATGGAGAGTTAAGACCTATCAACGTGCTGGATGGTAGCTTCAAGTTAGTTGAAAAGTCACGAGGTATAGATTTTAATTTCAAATACAGATACGCACAAACAAAACCAAGTTTTAAATGATAACATTTAACGGAATAGAACTTGACTACAAAGAGGATGCGCTGAGCGGTTTAGTTATTAAGGGCGGTTTGACCAAAATTGAAAACCTCACGGATAGAACTGGAACTGCATCTACTCAATTTACCCTACCAAGAACGGCTAAAAACGAATTAGCATTTGGCAACATTACAACAGAGGGCGCACAAACGCAAACAAGCGGAGAGGCTTACATTACTATTGAGGGTAATATCTTTAGCAAAGGTGTGCTTTATGTTACTGGCTACGATAACTACAATTTCAAGTGCTTGTTTATGGGGCAGGATAACGACTTAATTAAGACTTTAAGGAATAAACCATTTTGGAAATTATTCCCAAGCGACCAGCAATTTATTTATAATGACGCAAATATTAAAACCGCATTAGAGGCAGTTATCCCAAAATCATTAGGTACTGATATAAGTTTTAATTTTGCCAATCCATTTTATGAACAATTATTCCCAACTCCATTAAGTGCAGAAAACTCTGCGCCATTTTTTAGTTTAAAGCACTTGGTTTATAAAGTATTATCGGATGAGGGATACTCTATGGTATCTAACTTTTTTGATTCCGATTATGGAGAATCAATTGTTTATTCCGATTTTAGTGGATTTTCTTTATGCCATAATGGTTTTGAAAATAGTGGAGAGCAAATTCCATCATCAAGTCCAACGGCTACAATTTACACATATAGCTACCCTAATTATCAAATACTTGATTTAGGAACGGCATTAACAAATAACGTAATGACAGTTTCTACTTTTGCTAATGGTAAAAGTTACCAACTGGATAGAAATATAAATAAACTTAAAATAAAAGGTCAAATAACTTGCGAATTAGGCGAGTTAAATAGCGCACAGTTATTTATAGATATATGGAATAGTTTTGGAGTAAATAATAGATATACAACCAATCAATTAACTGGTGTAGGTAATAGTTTGCAAAATGGAATAAACACATTTTCTCTTGATTTAGATTATAGTTTTAGTTCTGGCGAAATTATTACATTTGGAGTATTTTTAGATACGAATGCAAGTTATCCATTAACAGAAGCAAGTATAGTTGTAGATAGATGTTCGATAAGTTATGATAATATTGCCCAAGGAGATGCAGTTAGTTGGGCTGATTATGTTAGCAATTTTTCACAGTTAGATTTTTTAAAAGGCGTATTAAAGCAATTTAATTTAGTTTTGCAAATTGAGGGAGATAAGGCTTATATTGAGCTACAAGATGAGGGAACAGAGCCAATAGGTGCAAGTCCAGCATCATTACCAAGCATAACGATTGAGCAATATAATTTAGATAGCATCGTATTAGATGAAACGGTAACGGATATAGAATACTTGCAAGGCGATTTAATATATTTAAAACAAAACATAGAAAATGATTTATATATTAAAACAACTCAACTATTACCTTATCAATCCTATGGAAGTTATTTGTATAATTTAAATACATTTAATAGTTCTAATGTTGAAACTGTGGAAAGTTTTTTTAATTGTCTTTATGATTCGGTTAGCAGGTCTACAAGAGATGGTAATTTCGCAAAAAATTATCCATATTTGGCTGATGAGCCAACATCGTGGAGTAAGGTTTTGTCTTTAAGATTTGATTGGAGAAACAACGTATATGATGGTACTGATAACATAAATTACACTAATAGCGATACAACCACAACGAATATAGATGCTTTAATAACTTGGAGCGAGCCAGTTATGATAGGTAAAGTTTTAAATGGATTATTTATCAACACCCTAAACCAAAAGAAAAACAACAAGATAATAGAGGTAACATTTAAAGACGAGTTAGGTACAATCGTTAGCAATAGACGAGAGTACATTTACAAAGACCAAGTCTACAAAATAGTGGAGTGGTCTTACGATATTATTAAACGATTAGTGAAAGCTAAATTAATTATGAAGTAATGGCAGAAAAAGTAATAATAGACATAGAGTTAAAAGGATTGGGCGATGCTAAAAAAGGTCTTGATGATTTGACTAAACAACAAATTGCACAACAAGATGAAATAAAAAAGACTACCGCCGAAATTAAGGAGTATGAAAAAGAATTAGCATCACTCCGAAAAGAGCAAGAGGCTGGAGGTCAGTTAACGGATGAGCAGATAGCAAGAGAGCAAGAACTAACGGCAAATATCCAAACAAGCAAAGTAGAATTAGCAAGTCAAAAAGATGAGTTAAGCAAAGTAAATGCAGAACGTAGAGCGGCAGTTAAAGAGGTAGACCAGTATAACACCGCATTAAATGCAGAACTTGGCAGTAATGAGCAATTAAAGGCGCAATTAGGCATCTTAACAAAGGAGTATAACTCGTTAAGTGCAGAGCAAAGGGAAAACACCGATAAAGGTCAGCAACTTACTACGCAAATAAAGGACATCACGGACAAGCTAAAAGAGAACGAGAGCGCAGTAGGCGACAACAGAAGAAACGTAGGAAACTACTCCGAGTCTATTCAAGACGCTTTAGGCAACGTGACAATCTTCGGCACTAATTTAAGCGGTCTTACAAAAAGTTTTCAGCAAACTAAAGAAGCCACGTTAGCACATATTAAGGCATTAGTAATGACTGAGGGTGTACAAAAAACGCACACCGCAGCGACTAACTCACAAACGGCAGCGCAGAAAGCGTTGAACGTAGCGACATTAGCAGGCAAAGTAGCAATGAACGTGTTTAAACTTGCTTTGATTGCTACTGGTATAGGTGCATTTGTGGTAGTGGTAGGAAGTTTAGTAGCTTATTTCCAAAGCACAGAACAAGGTGCGATGAAACTTAAAGTTATTATGGCTGCATTGGGCAGTGTTACTGCTAACATCACAAGCAAAATGGCTGACTTTGGGAAGATTATTTTTGATGCGTTTAACAAAGTTAAAGAGTTAAAAATTAGCGACGTATTTAAGAAAATTGGGGATGCCATACAAAAGAACATAATGAATCGAATAGAGGCATTGGGTTTAGCAGGTAAGGCTATCGTTAAAATATTCAGCGGAGATATGAAAGAGGGTTTTAAGGATTTAAGCAACGCAGTGGCGCAGGGTGCTACTGGAATACAAGACCCAATAGGAAAATTAGAAAAAGCGGGAGAAAAAGCAGTAGAAGTATTTGAAAAAGGCAAAGAAGCAGTCAAAGAGTTTGCAGCAGAGGTGGCAGCAGATGCAAAAAAAGCGGCAGCACTACAAGAGAAAGAAAATGCGTTAGTATTTCAGCGTAGAAACTTGCTAAAAGAAAATGCACAAATAGAGGGTCAAGTAGCGCAGTTAAGAGCAGATGCAGCGGATAAGGCAAACCTATCACAAGAGGAAATAATAGCCAAGTTAGAGGAAGCGAGTGCATTAGAATCTAAAAAGTTAAAGAATTTAACAAAAATCGCACAGACTGAATTTGACATCCAAAAGGGTAGAAGTCAATTAGCCACAGATAGTGCAGCAGAAGCCGAACAATTAGCACAAAAAGAAATAGCACTTTTACAAGCACAAGCAAATGAAAAGAGTGGGATAGTTAGACTTGAAAAACAAATAGCGGCAGAGCAATACGCACTACAAAGAGAAAATTTAGCAGCACGATTAAAACTAATTCAAGCGCAGGGCGGAGACGATGTAGCTACTTTAATAGAAATAGAAAAGAACAAACGAGAGGCGCAGTTAGCCGAAACAAGTTTAAGCGAGCTGGAACGCCAAGCAGTTATAGCAGAGAGCGAAAAGAAGATAGCAGACTTAAAGTTAAAAGGATTAGAGGAAGAAGAACAACAAAGAAAAGAAGCGTTAGAAAATGAGTTAGCAGATTTAGACTATCAGCAGTTTAGAGAGTTAGAACAAGCTAACCTAACGGCTGAAGAAAAGTTAGCGATTGATAGAAAATACCAAAAACAAAAAGCCCAGTTAGAGTTAGAGTCATTAACTAATCAAGCTACTTTAATTAAAGCGCAGTTAGAACAAATAACGGCAGATACTGGGCAGGGATTGATACCGCCATTAACACCCGAAGAAGAAGCACTACTTAAAAAGCAATTAAATGAGATTAACACTCAAATGCTTACAATCGGTCAAACAATTAACGGAATTGATGAGGAAGAAGCAGGACTTAATTTATTAAATGGATTAGGTTTAGATGAAGCAGGTCAAGAAAAATTAAACTTTGCAATAGATACTGTAAAATCATCTATTTCAAGCATAGGTGCATTAATGGCATCTATAACCGAACGGAATAAAAAGGTAATTCAAGAGCAAGTAGAGGCAGGAGTAATAAGCCAAGAACAAGCAGATAAAAAACTTGAGCAAATTGAACGTAAAGCGTTTAAAAGACAAAAAGCTATACAAATATCAACGGCAACGGCAAACGCTGCTCAAGCGGTATTAGCAGCACTTGCACAAACTACTGACCCAACACCTACCCAAACATTAAGAATTGCAAACGCAGCAGCAATAGGTGTACTTGGTGCAGTTCAAGTGGCAACGGTAGCAGCGCAAAAGTTCCAAGATGGTGGACTTATTCAAGGTGCAAGTCATTCACAAGGTGGAGTTCCGTTTAGTGTCGCTGGTCGTGGTGGATTTGAAGCAGAGGGTGGCGAGTATATCGTAAAGAAAAGCACAGTAGATAGCTACGGCGTGGATTTTATGAACGCTTTGAATAATATGCGTATCCCGAAGATGTTTGCTGAGGGCGGATATATAGCACCTACTCCAACGGGAACGATAAGCGACCAAGTAAGCAGAGGAGTAAGCGAGTTAGTTAGTGCAAACGAAAATAGACAAATGCAAGTAATTAACGTAGAGCAAGATTTTACTAAACTACAAACAAAAGTATTAAATGTTGAACAAGCAAGAACATATTAACGAAGCGTTAGGTTTAGCCGATAAGGGGTTATATCACAAAGACAGAATTAAAGAAGTAATAAAGGCAGATTTTTATAATCAAAATACTGGCAGAATTAGCGTTATGGAGTTAAGGAATAAGCTATCTCGAAAGTATGGCGTATCGCTGCAAACTATTTACAACATCACTAATAGATAATTTACAAAAATTATAATTATAACGTAGTAAATTTACGAGATATGAAAGTAACACCCTTTTTAAACATAAAGAAAACCGATAATGTCGCAGATATTGAGATATTTGGCGACATAGGGTATAACGTTTGGGCGGATACATACGAGGAGTATAAAGCCAATACAAGCGAACAGAAAGCAGAGGAGATAAAAGCCTTGCAGAATTTAGGTGTTGATGTAATTAATGTAACTTTAGAGAGTTTAGGCGGAGATGTTAGCCACGCTTTAGCTATTTATTCCCTATTAAGAAATAGCGGTGCAACGATTAACACTTATTATCGTGGTGTAAACGCATCTGCCTCTACTATTATAGGAAGTGCAGCTACAAGCGTAAAGAACATTTATATGGACAATACTGGTTTATTCCTTGTTCATAAGGTTATGAGTTACGTAGAGGGCAACGAGAACGATATGCAGGATATGATTAACGACCTTGAGAAATGGCAGGGTGCGATTAATCAAGTATATTTAAACTTGGGAGTAGAAAAAGAAGTGATTGCCGAGTTAATGGAACGCAATGGTGGACACGGCGAATACCTAAACTTTAAAGAAGCTAAAAAATACGGATTTGTAGGTAAGGAGTGGGAGACTAAAAAAGTAGCTAACTACTCAAGAGATACATTCGTGAACAAAGACTTATTAGTACCTAATTTTATAAATCAAAAAGAAGAAAAAATGGAAGAAACAACACCAGTTGTGACTGAAGAAAAAACTTTGCTTCAAAAGATTTGGAACAAAATCTCTAACGAGACTGAGCCAAGTGTAGAGAACGAAGTGGATAACGAAGTTACACCAGAAGAACAAACGGCTATTGTAGATGAAGTAATGCAGATACTTGAGCCGAGATTAGTAGCTTTAGAAGAAGCTATGGCTGAATTAATGCCTAAAGAAGAAGAAGAGGCAGAAGCAGAAGAGCCAATGGAGGAGGAAGTAGTAGAAGACAAAAAAGAAAACTTGAGCGAGGTTATCAAAAACGAAATCGCTGAGGCTTTCAAGAATTTCGTTGAGCCTACTCCGACAAAATCAAACAAGACTAATTCGGTAAATGAGCCGACTTGGAAACAACATTTAAATAACTTTCAAAATTTCATTAAATAATGGCAACACCAACAATTTCACCAAACACTTATGCTGGTAAGGATTTAGAAGGCATAATAGCGCAGTCGGTACTACGAGGTAGAACGATTGAAAACGGATTGATTTCTGTACACACAGACATCGACTCAAGAGCGGTAGTTAAAACTATGGCTAACACAATTACAGTTCAAGATTCTGTAGCTGCTTTCAATAGCGCAGGGTCTATGACTTTGGGCGAGAAATACCTTGACCCTAAAAAATTTATGGAAGCAGTTGAATTTGATTACCAATCATTAAATGGTACTTGGTATGCAAGTCAGCAGCCAAGAGGTCGTGGTGGCGATTTCGTTCCTCCAGCAACTATCGAAGAAGCTTTGATTGAGCAACAAGCGCTTATCCGTTCAAAGTTCATCGACGCTTCTATTTGGAGAGGTAGTGTTGCTGCTGGTCAATTATCTAAAATCACAGTTTCTGCTTCTTCTAACGTAGTGACTGGTCTTATTCCTTTAATGGAAGCTGGTAGCGATGTAAGCAAATTGGATTCTGATAAAGTTGCGGTAACGGCTTTCACTAAAGCATCTCCAGCAGTTTTAACAGTAGCTTCTACATCTAACTTGCAGACTGGCGATGTAGTTACTTTCTCTTCAATGGTAGGCTCTTCTGGAACTGATTGGAGTGATTTAGATGGTGCTTCTTATGCTATCACAGTATTGAGCGCAACTACTTTCTCTATCGCTTTAGATACAAGCGGATTTACTGGAACTTTCACAAGTGGTAACATCAACTACATCAACGCTTCTAACGCTTTAGCAGTATTAACAAGCGTATACAACGGATTGAGCGAGTCAGTAGAAGATGACCCAGATTTCTATATCTTCGGTAACAAAGGTTTAGGCAAAGCTTATTCTTTGGCTCAAGCAGCAGCAGCAAATGGTGCAGGGTCTTACTACATCGGTGCTAAAGAATTGGATTTCTTGGGTAACAGATTGGCTATTTTGCCTTTCGTATCTGCAAACACAATCGTAGCAGCTAACGTATCTAACCTACACTTTGGAACTGCTTTAGATGCAGAGTGGAATAACGTATCTATCTTACCTCAGTACGAAGTGACTGGAGACAGAACAGTGCGTTACAGATGTGACTATGCTTTTGATGTTAACTACACCAACGGCGAGGACATCGTTTTATTCCGATAGTATTAAATTTATAAAGGGGGTGTTTATTCATCCCCTTTTAACAACAAAAAAAATAATTATAAAATGGCAGCAAATTTAAGTTTAGCAGCAGTAGCAGGGTCAAACTGCCCAAGAACGGCGGGAGTCAAAGAACTCTATACCATTCCAGTTGCAGATATTACAAGCATCACATTAGGAAGTGACCACGACATTACAGACATCGTGTTCGCTTCGGCTGGTGTTGGTTTTGGTAAAATCAATTTCAAGCGTGGAGAATGTGAAGTAACTGAAGCAATGGAAAGAAGTAACCAAGTAGAGGTAAACTTTGCAGTAGCTAACCCAACAAGCACTCAACGTAAAGAATTACAAGCAATCAAAGATTCTTGTGAGCAGTATATGGTAGCTCGTTTGTACGATGGTGACAGACTATTGTTTATTGGTTACGATGAGGAGTTTGCAGATGAGGCATTCGCAGCGTTTATGAGTGCAGAGTCTACAAGTGGTAGAGCGAAAGCAGACGATAACTTATTCTCATTTACTATGATGGCAGAGCAAGGCGAGTTCTTACGAGTATTAAGCGGAATTAGCGGAGCAACTGTTCCAGCTACAACTGTTCCAGCAATCGTAGCAGAATTAGTAGCAGCAACATCTGTATAATATGTGGGTTTTTAAGAAGAAGTATAAAGGGCAAAAAATTGGTGTCAAGGGTTTTGGTATCCTTGACACTAACACCCTTTCAGCGGAGTTAATTTACAAGTATAGCTTATTGCCACAATTTACCAAACTGATAAGATTTATCGAACGTGCAGAAGAAAATAAAAAACCATCCAAGAAAAAGTCAGCAAAGCAGCTTCCAGGTAACGAATAACGTAATTCAGTTACCAGACTACACAGATAAGCAGAAGATAGTTACCAAACAAGGATTAAGAATTGTTAGCACAGTTGATAACAATCTATTTCCTCAAAAGGTATCTAAATTAGCTAAAGAAAGTAGCACTTTGAAAGCGGTAATTAACTCGTTTTCCGAGTATGTTAGCTATGGTGCTTTACTAACTGAAAATATGCAGTTAGAGCGAAAGTTAACAAAGGACTTAAACAAATACTATAACTGGTTTGAGTTGTCTAAACGAGTAGCTAAAGACCGCAGAACGTATGGCTATGGATTTATAGAGGCAATCCGTAAAGGTAGCGAGGTATTTGTATACCATTTAGATGCTTCGCAAGTGCGATTTATGGAGTATTTTGGGGAAAAACCCGAAGCAGTAGCAATTAGCAAAGACTGGAACGATACAAGAATACGCCCAATAGAGCGTACATTATACCCTAACTACGATGAAGATGGGCGCACAATTATTCCAATAATGGAATATGAGAGCGGAATGATAGATTATCCTTTGCCTATGTGGAGTGGTGCGTTTTTCGATGCTCAAGTAGAAAGTCTTATAGGGCAATACAACGCTAATCAGTTCGAGAATGGAGTAACTTTGTCCAGTATTTTGATGTTTGACTTTGGAGATACTACCGATGCGAATGGAGATGCTGAGAAAGGTTTAGCACGACAGAAACAAAAGTTAGAAAGTCAACTCAAAGGAACGAGTCAAGGCAGAAGCGGTAAGAGTTTAATTGTACCGAAGAGCGGAGATGTTGAAGCACCCGAATACATCACCTACCCAATGCAAAAAGAGGGCAGCTTTATTGAGTTGCAGAAGTTGGTAGAGAACAACATCGTAAAAGCGTGTAGCTGGTTTAGAAGTTTAGCAGGTTTAGAGAGTGCTGGAACTTTAGGCAACAATCAGCAACTGCGTAACGAGTGGGAGTTAGCCGAGAGATTGATTAGAAACGAGCAGGACATCATTATGGAAGCCTTGCAAAAAGCGTTTAAAGGCACTGCATACGAGGGAGAGGTGAGTTTTAACAATCAATCGCCGATGAACGTGGTTAATGACTTGGCAGCTATTACTGTGCTATTAGAAAAAAAGGATATAATCGGAAAAGCAGCAGTTTATGAGTTGCTAATGATGATGGGAATGGATGACGAACAAGCTAAAACAATAGTGGGAAATGATAGCGAGTAAAGCAGAAATAAAAGCGTTAGCATTCAGTAATACGTTTGATATGAATGCAGTAAAGGATAACCTTATCCAATTAGTGGAATGGGAACAAGTATTATCTTTATTTGGTGCTGATTTTTACGATGATGTGGTGGCTAATCCAGCAAGTTATACAACGCTTATAGACACTTATTTAAAGCCTTATATCGCATACAATGTAAAAGCATACTTGAGTAAAGCCAATCACATTAAGACTGGAAATAAAGGCGCACAAACTGCACAAGGTAGTAACGAGCAAATCGCTAATGTGGAATTTGCCAAGCGAGAAGCTATGAATATGGCTACCAAATATAAACGGCAAATGATTACTTACTTGGATAACACCAAGCCGACACTATGGAAAGGAGAGCCAAAGGATGACCAAATAATTAACAAGATAATTATAATTTAATGGATAGCATTTACGTTACGAATTACTTTACTAATGGAATAGAAAGTAGCTTTATTTTGGCTGCTTTCTTTTTTCTTTTGTTAGCGTTTGTGACCAGTAAGTGGTTTCAGTTTACCATTCGAGATATAGAATCGGAACGTACACCATTAGAAGTATCTTGGGAGTTTTGGTGGCTAGACAATTACAATTCCGTTATATCTTTTTTCTTAATGTGTTTCCCTATTATCGTATTTACCGAAGATTTAGTGCATTGGCTTGGGTTAAACTTTTTACCCGATTCGATGAAGACCGAGAATCCAATGTATATCTATTACATATTCGGTTTGTCTTTTGGATGGGTGCTGGAAATGATATTGAAGAAAGCAAAATTAATTAGAAACGCACAAAAATAGAGAGATGGATAAAGTAATAATAGGTGCTATATTATTAATACAATCACTACAAACGGAAAGTTTTAA
>Ga0208645_1000903_pt1 | contig 29224 bp, 30 predicted proteins | sample VirMetDEL_Sep_01_FD_184519 | JGI IMG/M metagenome (GOLD analysis project Ga0208645, IMG submission 184519) | Aqueous microbial communities from the Delaware River and Bay under freshwater to marine salinity gradient to study organic matter... | ecosystem: Environmental > Aquatic > Marine >... | reverse complement strand
AGGTCGGGTTGATTCCAGTTACCCAGGACGCCCGTTCGTTATCTGCCAGTCCGCGATAGTTATCGTCATAGCTCTCACGCACGACCAGCGTCGGGGTGAACTCGTAACCACCAATGCGAATATCCTGAGGATCGTTAGCGGCCCAGCTATTGGTAGCTGCAAGGCACAGTAGCGATACACCTGGAAGCGTGATGTTCCTCATATGGAATCCCTTCTCGGAGATAAATTTTTGTTCATGCCTCGACTCCGGCCGCGACGCTGGCTCTGTGAGGTGGCATAGACACGCAACAGACCGCAAATATCCCGGACAGTTGCAGAATCGATGAATGGCGCATCGCAATACCGTGAATTTGCAAGGCTCGGCGCCGGTCCTCAGGCACGCTACCGCCCCAGGGAACGCCCCCCTGTAATGGTTACCTCGCGGCGCCCATAGGCACAGCCGCAAGCAGGTTCGCCCAGCAAAACAGCTCGGCAGGCGAAGCAAAAAATGGTGTGTTTTTTATTAGAGAGGCACGGCCGCGCGCTGCTGGATCGGTTGCACGTTCTGTAGACGCACCTGGATTTGCTGTTGGCGATTGAGCACGTTCAAAAGCAACATCACGCGCTGCTCACCCTCCATCGAAACAAAGATGGCCTCCATGTCGGCGCACTCACCCACCCTGACCTGTACCCGATCCCCGGGACTCAACGCGGGTTTGGCAGCCGTTGTTGAGCAACGCGTCCTGAGGTGATGAATCGTGGCGTCCGGCACTCGGCAAGGCTGACCACAGAATGCAACCACCCGATTGACGCCGCGCGTGGAACGTAACGACAGCCAGCTGTCTTCGGCGCCCATGCGAATAAACACGTAGCCAGGGAAGAGCGGCTGTTGCTGCTCGCGCAGTTTGCCCGCGGCAAGTGTCTGCACCGTAAACACAGGCGCAAAGCATTCGAAGCCTTGGCGCACAAGGTGCTCGCAGGCCCGCGCATCCTGGCGCGGCTTGCACTGCAACAGGTACCAGGCCTTGGGCAGCGATTCGGTATGCCTATTCACGACCTCTCCGAGCGCGAACTATCAAGCGAGAGGCCGTTTCAGCCTTCGCGAAAACCCTGGTCAACCAGGCGCCCTTTCTGGACTCGAATCGTTCCAGTGGAGTTCCGCCCTGAAACAAATGGCAATACGTACCAGGATGAGCGGTCAGTCAGCGCGGAAAGGCAATACCTAGCCAACTGGCTGGGCACGGCAAAATTAAAACGAGCGACGGCACGTCTGGATGCACCGCGCGGAGGGAAGAGCCCGTACCGTCGGATAGACGTCGGGCTTTGCTGCGAAAGACCTAGGTGAAGAAGTGCCCAGCCGGCTCTGGGCTGGCCCTTCAGGCGCGCTCGATGCGATCCGGGTGGATCACGATTTGGCCCTGTTTGTAGAGACCACCGATGGCTTTTTTGAAGTTGCCCTTGCTGACCCCGAACAGCCGTGCAATTTCGTCGGCAGGGCTCTTGTCGCTGACCGGGAGGCTGCCGTGGTTTTCCTGCAACTTTTGCAGAATCAGCGCCTGCAAGGCGTCGCCGGCTTCGCTGCCCACTGGCTGAAGGCTCAGGCTGATCTTGCCATCGTCGCGGACCTCTTTGATGAAGCCCTTCTCCCGCATCCCGCCGCGCAGAAACTTGAAGGCCTCGTTCTTGTGGATCAGCCCCCAGTGTTTGCCGTTGATGATCGCCTTGTGCCCGAGGTCGGTGGGCTCCACTACCAACAGGTCAACGGCTTCGCCAACCTTGTAACGCGCGGGCGTCTTGTCCAGGTAACGGTCCAACCGCGCGGTGGCAGTGATGCGACGGGTGTGCTTGTCGAGGTAGACGTGAACGACACAATAATCGCCCTCGTTGAGCGGCCGCTTTTCTTCAGAGTGAGGCAGCAGCAGATCCTTGGGCAGCCCCCAGTCGAGAAACAGCCCGATCCGGTTGATCTCGGCGACTTTGAGGCTTGCGAATTCGCCGACTTGCACCTTGGGTTTCTCGGTGGTGGCGATGAGCTTGTCTTCACTGTCGAGGTAGATGAAGACGTTCAGCCAGTCATCGACCTCCGTCGGCGTGTTTTTCGGAATGTAGCGGTTGGGCAGCAGGATTTCGCCATCCGGACCGCCATCCAGATAAAGGCCGAAACCGGTGTGCTTGACGATTTGCAGGCTGTTGAAGCGCCCGATTGCGGCCATGTAGCGATTCCTCTGGGTCGAAGGCGGCGATTCTAGCAGGCCACCCGCTTGCCGCGTGCGCACCGCTGCGGCGCGCGCGCGGCAACGACGTTATCGCGGCAGTGCGTAGGCGATGACCGAATCCCCGGCCTTGGTGCCGAGCGACCCGTGACCGCCGGCAACGACCACGACCATCTGGCGCCCCGAACGACTCTGATAGGTCATCGGCGTCGCCTGGCCGCCCGCTGGCAACCGTGCCCGCCAAAGCTGCTTACCGGTGGTGACGTCATAGGCACGCACGTAGTAATCCAGCGTACTGGAGAGGAACGCCACCCCGCCCGCGGTGATCACCGGCCCGCCCAGGCTCGGCACACCCATCTCGAAAGGCAGCGGCACCGGTGCCCGGTCACGCACCGTACCGTTCTTGCGCAGCCAATGGGTTTTACCCGTGCGCAGGTCGGCGCCCGCCACGTAACCCCATGGCGGCGCAGTGCAAGGCAGACCGATCGGCGACACGAACGGCTTCAGGTCCACCGCAAACGGCGCGCCGAAGTTTTCGTTCAGGTGCGGTTCGCTGTCGGAGACGTAAGCCTTCTCATCGTTCTCGCGCGGAATCAACGTTGAGGTGAAAGCCAGGTAGGACGGAGCGCTGAACACCATCTGCCGGACCGGATCGACAGCTACCCCACCCCAGTTGAACACTCCGAAATTGCCAGGGTAGACCAGCGAACCCTGGGTCGAAGGCGGCGTGTAACGCCCTTCGTAACGCAACGAATTGAACTGAATGTGACACATCATCTGATCAATGAAGGTCGCGCCCCACAAATCGGAATCCTGTAGCTTCGGCGGCTCGTATGACAGTGCCGACACAGGTTGCGTAGCCGCGGCATAATCGCCCTTCGCGGCACCTTGCGGCGCGGGCACCTCGCGCACCGGCAACACTGGCTCGCCCGTGCGGCGATCCAGTACATAGATGTCGCCCTGTTTGGTCGGCTGAAAGAGTGCGGGGACCATGCCCGACTCGGTCTGAATGTCGACAAGACTTGGCTGCGCCGGCACATCCATGTCCCAGAGATCATGGTGCACGGTCTGAAACACCCAGCGCAGCTGCCCTGTTTCCAGATCCAGCGCGACGATGGAAGACGAGAAGCGCTCACTGTTCTCGCTGCGGTTGCCGCCCCACTGATCCGGAACCTGATTGCCCATCGGCACGAAAACCAGCCCCAGTTCCTCGTCAGCGCTGGAAATGCTCCAGCTGTTCGGCGTGCTCTCGCTGTAGGTTTCGCCCGGCGCGATGGGTGCAGTCTGCTCCGGATTGCCCGGGTCCCAGTTCCACTTCAGTTCGCCAGTGATTGCGTCATACGCGCGGATGACGCCAGATGGCTCGGTGGTCGAAACGTTGTCGTTGACCGCCCCGCCGACGATGACCAGATCATTAGCCACAACCGGTGGCGATGTGGAGTAGTAGAAACCCTCCGTGACGTTCGGCATGTTCTTCCACAAATTCACCGCGCCGTTTTCGCCAAATGATTCGCAGACCTTGCCGGTCTCGGGGTCCAAGGCGATCAGTCGCGCATCCGCTGTGGGCATGAACAGGCGCTGCTGACAGGCCTGTCCCTCCACGGGGGTCTCGCTGGTGTGATAGGACAGGCCGCGACACGTCAGATGCTGACGATTGGTCGAATCCGGAACCTCCGGATCGAAGCGCCAGCGCTCTTCCCCGGTCTCGGCATCCAACGCGATCACGAAGTTGTGCGGCGTGCAGATGAACAGGCTGTCATCGATCTTCAGCGGCGTGACTTCGTAAGTGGTCTCGTTGGGATCGCTAGGACGTCGCATATCGCCGGTGTGGTAATGCCAGACCTTTTCCAACCGCTCGACGTTGCTTGGCGTGATCTGCGAGAGCGGTGAGTAGCGCGTGCCGTGCTGGGTGCGACCGTACGCATGCCAATCGCTGGCTGGCACGTTATCAGCGGTGTTCACCTCGGCCGCTGGCGCAGCAGCCAAAGGCGGCGGCAGCATGCCTTTGATGTCACTGCTGTCGGAGGTCAACGCATGCAGAGCCGTCGCGCCCCATAGTGCCACCGCGATCATCAGCGGGATTGCGCTACCGCCCCAGGCGCGCGCACCGAAGTGTTGCCAACCCAGTCGCTGGGCAATCCAGGGCGTCAGGAACCACAGCCCAAGCGGGCCAATAATGCTGGCGCGCGGTGCCAGTTGCCACCAGTCGAAGCCGACCTCGTAAATTGCCCAGCCCAGCGCGCCAAGCATCACCAGCGCGTAGACCCAAAGCGCCGCACGGCGCCGAGCTAACAGCAAAGCGCCCGTGAGCAGAAAGCCGACTGCAAGGATTGCGAAATACCAGGTACCGCCGAGGGCGATAACCTTCCAGCCCCCGACAGCAAGCGCCAGGCCCAGGATGATGCACAAGATTGCACTAATGACGACCGCCACTCTCCGCTCCTATTCCAAATTGCCGGGGGGCTGGAGATGACGAAACAAATAACTTGCCGCGAGCGTCCCCTGCCTGACTTTATGGCGGGGCAAACGACCGCTTCGCCAGACCCCGTATTTGAGTGGACCGGATACGGGCGAGAATGCTCCCCCGTTTAGGGGAAAAATCGCTGAGCGTTCTTACCGACGACCCAAGCCCGCTATCGCATCTGCCGCTAATCTGTCTGCCGCCAGGCTAAGCGCAACGACAACGATCCGCGGAAACACGTGCGAAGCAAGGAACGCACACAGAAAAATCAAGGCCAGCGAAAAAATCGAACAAAAATTAGCCAGATCTGTATAATGTCCGGTTCGACTGACCATAGGAAACAGATAACGATGGCCGCCAAGACCTCCTCAGCCAAGCGCAAACCCGAACCTGCCAGTGAAACCAGCGAATCGCTAGCCAACCAGATGGCAGCCTTCCTCAAGTCCGGCGGTGAAGTGCAGAAGATCCCGAACGGGGTCAGCGGCCAGACCCAAGGCCCTTCGCGCCAGATCACCATCAGCAAGAAGTAATCTCCGCAACACCTAACCTAGTAAGCGAGTCCCCACTGCTTTTAGCCGTTTGCAGTGGCTCGCCAGGTTTCTCCTTCCGAAGCACCCGAGCCTGCCATGACCGACCCGATACGCTTGTCCAAACGCCTCGCCGAGCAGATCGGCTGTTCCCGGCGCGAGGCCGAACTGTATATCGAGGGAGGCTGGGTCAGCGTCGACGGGCATATCATCGAAGCGCCCTATTTCAAGGTCGGCGAGCAGCACATTGAACTGCTGCCCGGCGCCACCGCGACTGAACAGCCGCCGGTCACGCTGCTGCTGCACAAACCCGCCGGCCAGCCCACCGCTGCAGAACCTGCTGACGTGCTGAAGCAACTTGCTGAGGCCGGCCATTGGAGCGGGGACAGCTCTCGCCAGGCACCCCGCGAACGCCATTACGCACGCCAAACCGCCCTGCTGCCGCTGGAGCAGGACATCAGCGGGCTGGTGATATTCAGCCAGCAACGCGAGGTGATCCGCAAACTGGCCGATCCACGCGACATGCTAGAGCAAGAGTACATCGTCGAAGTCGCTGGCGAACCGGAGGAAGGTGGCCTGGCGTTGCTGGGCAAAGGGATCGGCCATCGTGGCAGGGTTCTGCCCAAGGCGAAGGCCAGTTGGCAGAACGAGACCCGCCTGCGCGTCGTGCTTAAGAATCCGCAGGCCGGCGATCTACGTCAGCTCTGCGAAGCCATCGGCTTGGAGATGCTCAACTGCAAGCGGATACGGATCGGCCGCCTGTCGATGGCTAAGCTGCCGGTCGGAGAGTGGCGCTTTCTCGGCGAGCATGAACGCTTCTAGCTTGACGACGTCTCTTGCATAACCCCTGACGGCTCGCACCTTGCGATCGCTGGACTATGCTGGAGCCAATGGAACTGGATACAAAATCAGTTACCGGCCGCCGCGCCAGGCCCTGATTGCCGCATTTCGCCATTCCGAGATACAGGATCACCAATGCACAGATTCGTCCTGTTGCTGACGTTCGTTCTGTTGCCCTCGATCTGCGGGGCTCAACAACGAGTCGAGGTGTGGACGTATCATTTTTCACCACCATTTATTCTCGAAGACGGCGAGGGACTTTCGCGTGCTTTCGTCGACCTGCTCAACAACGACGCCGCTAACAATCAGCGCTTTCGCTTCGAGCTGGTCAAATTGCCGCGCAAACGCGTCGATATACGGCTAGCACGAGAGCGACCTGGCGTTTTGCTCTGGGCCACTCCGAACTTCTTCACTGCCGAGCAAGCAGCCAACGGCAAATGGTCTGGGCCGCTACTGATCGATCAACAGGACTTTGTTTCGCTGCCCGATGCCCCCTTCGAGTATGAAAACCCCGAATCGCTACACAACCTTGTTTTGGGAGGCGTGCTCGGGCACCGATACGAAGGGCTCGAAGCGGATATCGCCAGCGGTGCAATCAAGCGCCAGAACGCCCAAGGCGACCTGCAAAACATCGAGAAGCTGCTGTCAGGTCGCATCGGCACTTTGCTGATCCCCCGCTCTACCCTGCTCTACTACCGGAAAGAGAAAAAGCTCCAGGATTTGTACGTCTCGAATACGCCGCTGTACCAGTTCACTCGGCATCTGTGGGTCGCCGATGCGCTTGGTCAAGCTGCCACCCAGTATCTCGCCCGATTCGTGGAGAACTTGCCAGAGAACCCCGAGTGGCAGATCCTCCTGTTTCATTACGGACTGCAGCCCATTGCCACTGCGCAGTAAAACAGGCTGAACAGTTATGCCATACGCGGGTCAGAACACGCGCTGACACACTAAATAATAGAGAGAACAAGGCAGCAATGAAGAACGCACTGGTGATCGGACTGCTCGTTGTGCTGGGCGGCTGCGCCTCTCAGCCATGTGACCAATATGGCAGCGACGGCAGTTGCCGCGCGGAGCGGCTGCTCTATCAGAACGATTTGCTGCAGGCCAAGATCCTCATTTCCATCGGCGACGAAAACGGCTATGAACTCGCCGATGCGCTGCTCGAGCGTAGCGCTCGCCTCGATGAACGAGGCGAGACCGAGTTCTACCAGGCGCTGCTGTTGATCCGCCAGGGCCCACAACCGGAACAGGTCCTGCGCCTGCTCGAACAGGCCAGCGGCAAGGGCCACCCGCACGCCGTAGCGCTGCTATACAAAATCTACCAGGAACCCTACCTGCTGGATGAGCGCAACGCGGTCAAGGCCGAAGAATATCGCCAGGCCTATGCCGGGCTGGACGTTGCGCAGAGCGGCTATCCTTCGTTCGAGAAAGCTTTGGAGCTGGTTTCCCAGCTCGTCGAGCCGCCTCCCCCGCTCCCCGAAAGAGACGATCCCTGCGCTACTCAATGCCTCTGACGGCCATCACTGTGGCGTAGGTGTTTGCGAGATCTTGGGGTCTTGCTCCCCATCCAGCACTGCCTGCGCTTCCGCTTCGGTGGCGTACGGGCCGGCAATCGTTTGCCCATCGATCTCGACCACCCAACAGGTGACCCAGGTTGGCCGCCAACCCTGAGGTACTTCATCTCCGGTCAGATGCTTGATCGTGCGTTGCATATTCACCTCCGCTATTTGCTGTCAGCTTCCGAGCGTCGCGCTTGCGGCGCTCTCTTGAATTAGGACCACAACCGCCGGCGTTTTCTCGCAGAAACAAGCCGTTGCTGTTTCGCCTCGAACTGACGAGGTACTTGCGGCTCTACAGAACAACGCAACCGAAACCCGTTCCGACATCCCGACGAGGACTGCAATGCAGATCAGGCAGGTGCTTGGGCGTAAATCGATTCTGGTCGTGCTGGCGTGTGCCGTTGTGCTGACCGGCTGCAGCCGCATGAATCTGGCCTACCGAAACCTGGATCTGCTGATCCCCTGGTCGCTCAACGATTACCTGGACATGAATCGTGACCAGCAGACGCGCTTTCGTACGCAGCTGCGGGAGCACATCAGCTGGCACTGCCGTACTCAGCTACCCGGCTATTTGGATCTTATCGAACGCTTGCAGGCTCAGGTCCGCCGGGGCTCGCTGAATGAGTCCGCGCTACGAGCACACTATGAGAACGCCCAAGAGGCGATTCAGACGATCGCGCTGGAAATCACCCCAACTACCGTTCAACTGCTTCGCGACCTTGAAGACAGACAGGTGCGTGAGCTGGACGATCAGCTTGAGAACGACCTCCAGGAGCGCGAGAAGAAATACTTGGAACCACCGCTGGACCAGCAAATTCGTAAGCGAGCCGACCGTATGCAAGAACGCGTCGAGCAATGGTTAGGCAAAGCCAGCGCCGCTCAACGCCAACGCATCCACGAGTGGGCTAGAGCGCTTAGCGAGCAGAATCAGCTCTGGCTCGATAACCGCGCCCAGTGGCAGCGATCACTGGTCGAGGCCGTTCGCAATCGGGAACAGGCAAATTTTGACGAGCGCATCGCCCGGCTGCTTCAAGACCGTGAGGTCTATTGGACAGCGCCCTATCGCGCCGCCTTCCCGGCCGTCGAACAGGCCACAATCGACCTGGTGATCGACCTGTACGACATGGCCGACGCGACCCAGCGTCGTCATCTTGATGAGCGTCTGCAGGATATGAGGCGCGACCTCAGCTCGTTGGATTGTCTGCCGGCGACTCGCTGATCAGCCGCCGCCGGCATATGAAACGCTAACGCCGCCGGCGAGCCAGTAGCAGCCCGACTACGCCCGCTGCGGCAATACCCCCGGCTAGCAACAAACTGCGCTGCGGCTTTTCATCACTGCGCCAGCCACCATCGATTCGACGCTCGCCCAACGCCGGATGGAACAGGTTGCCCGAGGACGGCGCGACACGGTCGGCACGGCCCAAGGCAGCACCGGTCAGCAGGCCGGACAAGCGGTCGAAGCCTGGCGTAATGAAATGGGCGAAACGAAGCAGCGTCGCCGTCAGCCCAACGGATGTCGTATGCCGCGGATGCAGGGCGAGACTGACCATCGCATCGGCCACCTGACGGGGATCGCACAGTGGCGGTGGCGGCTGCAGCGAGCGACCGGCGAAATTGCCGCCGTCCCGGAAACCGGGGGTATCCACCATCGAGGGGTACACATCGCAGACATGAATGCCCGACCACTGCGCCAGCTCGCCACGCAGCGCATGGGAAAACCCGCGCAGCCCGAATTTGCTCGCCGAGTACGCCACCGCGTAAGGCTGCGGTACCCAGCTACCCACCGACTGCGTATTGATCAGCACGCCGCCGTGCTGCTGTTTGAAATACGGCAGGACGACATGTGCCCCGCGCAGATAACCGATCAGATCCGTCTGCACGACCTGCTCGTGCGCATCCATTGGCGTCTCGTCGAAGGCCCCGACAGCACCGACCCCGGCGTTATTGATCCAGATATCGATACGCCCGCGGCCAAACTCGGCCGCCGCGCTGGCCAGTTGCTCCACCGAATCGCTGAGCGTCACGTCGGTCGGCACCACCAGCGCCTCAGCCCCCAAAGCGCGGCATTCATTGGCAACTTCGTGCAACGCGTCCTCGTCGCGCGCTGCCAGAACCACTCGGGCCTGCTCACGCGCAAATGCCTGCGCTGCTGCGCGGCCGATACCGCTGGAGGCGCCAGTGATGACCACCACCACGCCGTCGAGTCTGGACTCGCTCATGTTCGCTTCTCCGGTTTGCTGTCAGTCATAAGCTGACAGCTACCGTGAGACAAACATTCCCCCGCCTCGTCCAGCCAGCGGAGTTTCAGACCATCTGAAGTGGGCGTGGACGCGACGGGGGCGGAAAGGCCTCGTCGAGCAGGGCCAGGTCATCGGCGTGCAACGTCAACTCCGCCGCGCTGGCGTTTGCTCGAAGATGGGCCGGGTTTGATGACTTTGGAATCACCAGTACGCTGGGCTGACGCAGCGCCCATGCCAGTGCAATCTGGGCGGGCTCTGCGTTATGCCGTTGGGCCACTTTTAGCATCGCCGGGTGCCGCAACAGATCCCCGCCCTGTCCTATCGGGCAGTAGCCCATGACGGGCATCCCCTGCGCCTGACACCAAGGCAGCAGATCGAATTCGATGCCCCGCTCCTGCGGGTTGTAGAGCACTTGATTGACAGCACAGTCCGGCGCATCCAGCTCGCGCATGTCGTCCAGATCCAGGTTGGACACACCCCAACGGCGAATCTTGCCCGCGTCTTTCAATCGCTCGAACGCTTCGACCGTTTCCGCCAGCGGATACTGCCCGCGCCAATGCAGCAGATAGAGGTCGATGCACTCGGTGCCCAGCCGCCGCAGACTGCGCTCACAGGCTTCGGGCACGCCTTTGCGGCTGGCGTTGTGCGGATAGACCTTGCTGACCAGAAAGACCTGATCGCGGCGATTGCGGATCGCCTCGCCGACCACCTCTTCAGCACCGCCTTCGCCGTACATCTCTGCGGTATCGATCAGCGTCATGCCCAACTCGATGCCCAGTTGCAGGGCGGCTACCTCATTGCTGCGCTCGGCCGGGTTTTCGCCCATGTGCCAGGTGCCTTGCCCCACTACGGGAACGCTAGCGCCGTCGGCGAATTTGAGGTTACGCATCAGCAGTCCCCCCGCGGTGCGTTCTGCTCGGCAACCGGCTCGGCCCACGGATCGTAGGTGCCGAAGCTCCACAGGTGCCCCTCAAGGTCGCGACAACTGAACCCACGACCGCCATAGTCCTCGTCCTTCAGCTCGACAACGATCTCCGCGCCGGCGGCCTTGGCCTTGGTATAGAGGGCATCGGCACTGTTGACGATCACATAGATGCTTTGGGTAGAGACGCCACCGACTTCGTCCGGCTGCCTGACCTGGCGGCCGTAGTCCGAATCGGCCACCGGTCCCAGCATCAGCATGCCGCTGCCGAAACTGAGCTGCGCGTGAATGACGCCGACTTGCGCGTCTTCGACTACGCGCTGCTGCTCGAAATCAAAAACCTGGCAAAGCCATTTCAGCGCTGCGGGCACATCCCGATAGCGCAGACAGGGAATCAGATTGGAGGTGGTGTTCTTGCTGTACAGAGACATGAGCGCTCCTTTCGGTTGCCGCGGCTGCGCCTATAAAAGCGTACCGCATACCCTTCAGACCGAAACCGGGGCTGACGTTCCCATATCTGGGTCTGGACGCTTATGTACGCTCAGCCAAGCCGAGGCGAATCCCCAGACCGATCAAGACCGAGCCGAGCACGCGGTCGATCCATTGACTCAAGCGACGGTTACCACGCAACGCCGAGCTAGCCCGAGCCGCCAGGAAAACCATGGCGCATTCCACAATCACCGCCACCAGCACAACCAGCACGCCTAACACCAGAAGCTGCAGAGCTATGGCGCCTTGGTCGGGCCGTACAAACTGTGGCAGAAACGCCATAAAGAAAATCGCCGCTTTCGGATTGAGGACGTCGACGAGAATGCCTTGGCGATAAGCTTGCCAAAGGGTGACCTTCGGAGCCGCTTTGACGTTTAGGGCCGCGACCGACCCGGCAGAGCGCAATGCCTGAACGCCGAGATACAGCAAATAGACCGCACCCACATACTTGACCACAGCGAAGGCCAGCGCCGAGGTGGCGAGAATGGCGGATATCCCCAGCGCAGCCGCCGCGACGTGAACCAAGGCACCGCTGCAAACGCCGCACACTGAGGCCACGCCGACCCGCCGCCCGCCGGACAGGGTGCGCGACAGCACGAACAACAGATCTGGCCCCGACGAGAGATTCAGTGCCAGCGCGGCCGAGAAAAACACCAGCCAGAACGTTGGATCGGACATCGCCTGCTCCCATTGCGCGCGAAAAAAGACCAATAAATGTAGTCCAGCATGCGTCCGTCTGCCACCACCCTCGACCGCTAGAGTGATGTGGCTCGTCGGAAAACAGTCACTATTTCGCAACAATGACTTTTTATTGTCACCGCTCTGAACTATCTTTTCCCGAGCAATGTCAAAGCGCCAGTCCCGGCAAGGATCACGGGCGCTACTCCCTAGTCACTTTGCAAAGGATATGCATATGTTCGATGAATCCCCTGCGGTCGTCGCTTCTTCTCGTCTTGTCCTGCTGTCCAATAGCGAATTGCTGGACGGCTTGCTCCATCAGCATCTTCAGGGTGGTCCACAGTTGCGTCTGACGCGCAGCAGCACATTTCGTCCAGGCGTAAACGACGCGGATCTGATTCTGCTCGACGTTGGCAGCTTCACGGAAGTTGATTGTTTGCGCCTGCTCCGGCAGCTGCGCGACACCCCAACCGCGTTGATCAATGCCCAAGCTGACCAGGCGCGCGGTCTGCTGGTACAGCACCCGTGGATCAAGGGCGTGTTCTACCCGAACACCAGCCGCGCTAATTTCGCCCGCGGCATCAGCGTGATGCTCGAAGGCGGCGATTGGCTGCCCCGTGCGCTGATGGAAAAGCTGCTGGGCCGCTACCGCCAACTCACCCATGCCTCGCGTGCCATCGACGACCTGTCGGTACGGGAAAAACAGATCCTGGCACTTGCCGGCAAAGGTCTTTCCAATTCCGAAATCGCCGAGTCCCTGCATCTGAGCACCCACACTATCAAGAGTCATATCCATAACGCCTTGGGCAAGTTGGGTGCCTCCAACCGCGCACAGGGCGCATCGCTCGTGTTGGGGCATGTCGGCGAGGCCGGGATATGAAGATGGCCTGCCTGGGTCTGATGCTGCTGCTCAGCATCCAGGCCTCTGCCGACGAGGCCGAGCTCAAGGGATTCATTACCAACAATACGGTTTCACGCTCCGGCCAGGAGTTCTACCGCAAGTTTTGTGAACGTCTCAGCGACACCAGCGCATTGGATTTCAACCTGGCCGTCAAAGAGCGTCCCTCGGCGCGCTGGGGGATTCTGGTCTGGGTGGAGCAGAACAACCAGCCGCTGTATCGCCGCTTTCTGCAACCGAACGTCAGCGACATGGAACAGACCGCCTATGAAGCGGCGGATTTCGTGCTGGAAGAGATAAACCGTAGGAAAGTCGAAGCACTATTCGAAGACACCATTGACCTCGCGAAGGATGAGTTATGAACCGGCCACAACAAAAAATCACCGGCGTCTTCCTGGCCGGATTGCTGCTTAGCTCCGGCCTCAGTGCCACCGAACTGGTGTACACCCCAGTGAATCCATCGTTTGGCGGCAGCCCCCTCAACGGAGCATGGCTGCTGGGCAGTGCCCAAGCGCAGAACGACAAGAAGGATCCGGATGCCTTCGATCGCGGCTCGCTGGCCGGCACCTCGGCGCTTGACCGTTTCACCAGTCAGCTCGAGTCGCGACTCCTGTCCAACCTGCTCAACAAGCTAGACGATCCGAACGGTGGCTCGCTGGAAACCGATGATTTCCTCATAAACGTCGTAAACCTCGACGGCAACCTGACTGTGCAAATCACCGACAGGTTGACCGGCGAAGTTTCCGAAATTGTCGTCAATGGCTACGGCGCCGCAGCCATCAATTAACTCGCAGGGAGAGCAAAGGCCATGAGAAGCCTATTTGTAGCCATCGGGATGATGGCCGTTCTACAGGGCTGCGCGGTACGCGAGCCAATGTCGGCGGACCAGGAAACCCCAACACTGACACCGCGCACTTCGACCTATCAGGACCTGCTTGAGCTGCCTCGCCCTCGAGGCCCGCTGGTAGCGGCGGTCTATGGCTTTCGCGACCAGACCGGGCAATACAAGCCCAGCCCCGCCAGTTCCTTTTCCACGGCGGTAACCCAGGGCGCAGCGAGCATGCTGGTCGACGCCATGCAGGCGAGCGGCTGGTTCATCGTGCTCGAGCGTGAAGGTCTACAGAACGTGCTGACCGAGCGCAAGATCATTCGTGCATCACAAGCCAAGCCGGATGTGGCCCCGAACATCCAATCCGAACTGCCGTCGCTGCTGGCCGCAAACATCATCATGGAAGGCGCCATCGTCGCCTACGAAACCAACGTGCGCAGTGGTGGGCAAGGTGCTCGTTATCTGGGCATAGGCATATCGCAGGAATATCGGGTCGATCAGGTCACGGTCAACCTGCGCGCCATCGACGTACGCAGCGGCCAGGTGCTGTCCAACGTGATGACCACCAAGACGATCTATTCCATCGGACGCAGCGCCAACGTCTACAAGTTCATCGAATTCAAGGAGCTGCTCGAAGCCGAGGCCGGCTACACCACCAACGAGCCGGCGCAGCTTTGTGTGCTGTCCGCCATCGAGGCGGCGGTTGCACACCTCATCGCCCAAGGCGTCGATCGGCGCCTGTGGCAGACCGCAGACAGCTCCCCGGCGGTCGACGCTCAATTGGCGAAATACCTCGGCACGTCAACCAATCCATAGCAAACGAAGCGGTTTCAGCCGTTCGATGGATTTGCCAGATCGCGGTTTAGGTCAGGATGACCTACCGCGACTTAACCAGGGATGACTGATGATCGACGCGCAAAGGATTGCTTGCAGAGCAGTGCTGCTTCCGCTGCTCTTCGCAGCACTAGGCAGCCCCACCCTGCTCGCCGCCAGCCTTCCGACCTCGCTCGATCTTGCGCCTGACGAAATCGCCTCCAGTCGGCCTAGCGCAAACGCACCGACACGAACCGAAACCGGCTCCCCAACCCGCAACCTGGCGCTCGTCGCTCAGGCTGGAGAGAGCCTGAACGCAAACATCAGTCAGACAGGCAATGCACTGGAAGCCTTCATCCTCCAGAGCGGCTATGCGCTCGAAGCATCCATCGAGCAGCACGGCAGCCATAGCCAGGGATTGATTGTTCAGTCGGGCAGCTACAACCAGGCCCGCATTGAACAGTACGGCGCGTACAACGACGCGCAGATCGAACAGACCGGCACTGGGCATAGCAGCAGCGTCACGCAGCATGGCCGGGGTCTGAGCGTGCTGGTCCGCCAGTACCGCTAAAAAAGCACCACCAGGAAGTACCGCTGAAAACATTTCATGGAGAGACAACAATGTTCAAGATCAAACCCCTAGTAGCTGCCCTGCTGACCGTTGCAGCCGCTCAGGCTATGGCGGCCGATCACACGTCCGAACAACGCCAGAACGGCGTCAACAATGTCGCCGAGGTCATCCAGAGCTACGGCAGCTCCAACGCAGCCAAACAGGTGCAGAGCGGTTGGGGCAACGACGCGATGGTCGAGCAGACCGGCTCCTTGTCTTCGTCTGCCCTGCAGACCCAGACCGCCAATTTCAATGAGGCAAACGTCAACCAGACCCTGGCCATCAACAGCCGCTCGGTGCAATGGCAGTACGGGCACTCGAATGAAGCCAGCGTCAGCCAGAGCGGCACCTGGGGCAGCAGCGCCGAACAGCGCCAGCGCGGCCAGGACAACACTGCCAATACTGAGCAGGGCGCCAGCTATGGCGCCGAAGCGTTCACCAAGCAGGAAGGCAACGGCAACTCAGCGACCAGCTACCAGTACGCAGTCAATGGCAGCAAGAGTTCGCTGTATCAGGACGGCAACCTCAATGAGGCTACCGTTAGCCAGACTCTGAGCTCCGGAGATCGCGCCCTGATCGATCAGCTGGGCGACCAGAACATGGCTGAGGTGACGCAGACCTGGAGCAATGGCTCGGTAGCCGAGGTTGAGCAAATCGGCACGGCGAACGACGCCGACGTGCGTCAAACCGGAAGCAATCAAGAGGCCTACACCTACTCAGGCGGCAAATACAACACGGTGAACGTCGACCAGCGCGGCAGCAATCAGAACGGGTTCGTGTATCAGCAGGGCAACCTGAACAATGCAAACCTGGATCAGCGCGGTAATGGCAACACAGCTACCGCTAACCAGACTGGCCTCGATAACGCAGCCGCAATCGACCAGAACGGACGCGGCCAGATCGCCAAGGTTGACCAGCACGGCGGCTATAACCAAGCCAACGTCGAGCAGCAAGGCAAATACAACGAGCTGAACTTCACCCAGTCGGACGTCGGCAACATCCTGGCGGCGCATCAGGAAGGTGACAGCAACCGCATCACCGGCTCTAGCACTGGTGTCAACAACAACGTCGACATCGACCAGGACGGCGATTTCAACACGGCCAGCGTCAGCCAGAACGGTTTCTTCAACGAGGCAGACCTGGTCCAGAACGGCCAGAGCCATGCCGCTACGGTCATGCAGAGCGGTAGCAACCACACCGCAGACGTCATGCAGAGCGGTATCGGCAACACCGCGTTGATCAGCCAGGCAGGCCTCAACAACATGGCTATCGTCAGCCAACACTGACATCGCAGCAGCCAAAACTGCCGGCCGTGTGCCGGCAGTTTTGTTTCCATCCCACATCGACTAATCCGGCTATAGGCGCCACCGGAGCTATTCGCCAAACCATACGTTAGCGCCAGGGCCTGTCTGTTGGCGTTGCTTCAGCCCTAGACTCGGATCGCTGCGTCTATGACGAGTGACGAGTGAAAACCAAAGCCTTGAGACCACTGTCGGGGCTGATGTCGGGGAACTCCGGCGGGTTTTCCAGGCGCTCCTGAAACACCAGTTCCGGCGCTTCGGCCGCCATCCCCTGGATAAGAAAGTCTGGACCGGTGTCCGGGTCATTGATGCAGGCCAGCACCGTCCCGCTTTCGGTGAGCAACTCGGGCAGACGCCTGAGAATCTTCTGGTAATCGCGGCTCAGCGCAAAGCTGCCCTTCTGGAAAGACGGCGGGTCAATGATGACCAGATCGTAAGGGCCGGTCTTCTTGACCTTACCCCACGACTTGAACAGCTCGTGGCCAAGAAAGCTGACCCGACTCAAATCATGCTCGTTGAGCCGATGGTTGTCGCGGCCACGGCTCAGCGCCGCGCGCGCCATGTCCAGGTTGACCACATGCTCGGCGCCGCCGGCCATAGCCGCCACGGAGAACCCGCAGGTGTAAGCGAACAGGTTGAGTACACGCTTGCCGCCCGTCTGCTGGCGGACCCAGCGCCGGCCGTAGCGCATGTCGAGAAACAGCCCATTGTTCTGTTTGATGCCCAGGTCGAGCTTGTAGCGAAGGCCATCCTCGGTGATCACCCACTCCTCTGGCGGCTCTCCAAGCAGCGGCTGCATATGACTGTCGGGCAGGTAGCGGTGCTGCAGCAACAGCGTATGCGCTCCACTCGATTGCCAAGGTTGTGCCTCGGTCAGTGCCGACAGCATTCCGATCAGCGCCTCCAGCTCGTCGGCAGCGGGCTCCCTGAACAGCGAAACCAGCACCACGCCCTGCAGCCAATCCACCGTGACGTGCTCGAGCCCAGCCCAGCAGCGCCCGCGCCCATGAAAGAGCCGGCGGGTTTCGTCCGGCACCTGGGACAAGGCTTGGCTGAGGTGCTGCTGGAGGGTCGCGAGGGCATCTGGCTGCATGTTCAATCGTCTCGAAAAAGGCGCGCGCATTCTAAACGCGAATGGGCACACCTGCTGGGGCGATGGACAACCTGGCGGACCTCGCTTGCTGGCTACCGCAGCCGAGACAGCAACGAAGCGCCCGGTCTAGACTGTTCGGCCCGGTGCGATGAGCGCACCCTTCGCGCCATCAAGGACAGCGACAGATGGAAGCCACCGCATACCGACCCTTCGACGCCCTGCGCCGGGTCGCACCCGCCGCGCTGGCGATCATCCCGGTCAGCCTGTTGTTTGGCGTGCTGGCCGGCCGCTCGGACTGGAGCCAGCTGGAAGTCGCCCTGATAGGCCTGTTGGGGTTCACCGGCAGCGGTCAGTTTGCGGTGCTGCCGCTGGCCGATTCCGGCGCCGGGTTCATCACCATGCTGCTGCTCACCGCCTCGATCAACAGTCGCTACCTGCCAATCGCCTATGTATCGGCCTCACGGCTGCCACGAACCAGGGGGCTGCGCGCGCTCCTTGCCCATATGCTGGGTGACGAGGCCTATGCCACCGAAAGTGTACAGGACAGCTGGGCATCGCTGGCCGTGATCCGCGCCACGCTGTTTCTGACCTGGGTAGTTGCCGGCGTGGCAGGTGCCGTCATCGGCAATCTGATCCCGGCGACCTGGCTCGCTGCCGACCTGAACCTGGGCTTCCCGGCAAGCGTCGTGTTGATGTTCCTCTCTGCCAGCCAGCTCCGCTCGCGCCTGCCCCAACTCAGCTTGAGCCACGTTCGTTTGTTGCTGGCGGTCGCGCTCTGCACGCTGATCGCCGTGGCGCTGATCATGCTGCTCGGGCCGCTGTATTTCTGGATTCCCAGCGTGCTGCTCGCCACCTTCGTACTGGCGCGGGTGCGCTCATGAACACGTCCGTGCTGCTGGCCATTGCGGCGCTGTTCGCCACCAGTTGCCTGGTGCGCATCCTGCCGGTGTTCGTCACGCTCGACCTGAGTGACGCGACCCGGCGCATTCTTGAGCGCGTGCTGCCGACCGCCGTGTTCATCAACTTCGCGGTGTACATCCTCTACAGCGAGGCCGCCAAGGCACCGCTCGCCGCCACCGTTGCATTGGCGCTGGTAGCGGGCATCGCTGTGGCAACACGGCTGGGGCTGATCGTCACGGCGGTGCTGGGTAGCGCCTGCTATTACCTCTTGCAGACCTGGCTTGCCGGATAGCAGACCGTCATGCGGGGCTGGGTGACTTCGCAGCGCGGCGCGTCTTGGGTGCGGCTTTGCGGCCCGCGCCCTTGCGCTTTTTCCAGGGTGCGTCGCGACCGGTTGGCGCGGCGGGCCCGCTGATAGTCAGGCGAACGCCCTTGCAACGCTCGACCTGCTTGCTCATCCACGCCGATTGCTTGCTGACGAATTCATCCAGGCTCATCTCCCCGCTTTGCACCATGTCCAGCGCCTGCTCCCAGATCGCCGTGGTGCCTGGGTCGGCGATGGCACGCGGGACTGCGTCGATCAGGCTGAAAGCCGCCGGCGTCGCCGCCAGAGCCTTGCCCTGCTTGGTCAGATAGCCACGATCGAGCAACCCCTGAATGATCCCCGCACGCGTCGCCTCGGTGCCGATGCCCGTGGTGTCCTTGAGCTTCTGCTTCAGCTTGGGATCGTCCACCAGCTTGGCCACGTTCTTCATCGCCTTGATCAGATCACCTTCGGTGAAGGGCTTGGGCGGCTGCGTCCAGAGGTCCTTGAAGGTCAGGTCGTGGATCGGGCATATCTGCCCTTCACGCAACGACGGAAGTGTCTGTGGCCCTGGCGCCTCACGGCCGCGATTGGCCGCCAGCGCCTCGGGCAAGGCGCGCTTCCAACCCGGCTCGACGATCTGTTTGCCGACGGCCCGCAGTGCCTCGCCAGCACAGTCGAAGTCAGCCTGGGTGCGATCGTATTCATGCGCGGGCAGAAACTGCGCCAGATAACGCGCCCGGATCAGCGTATACACCGCCCGCGGTTTGCCCGACAGCCGCTCGAAGGCGCGAGCCGCCGCCGTGGGGATGATGCCGTGGTGCGCGCCGACCTTGGCGTCATTCCAGGCGCGCGACTTACGCCGGGGCTCGAGGCGCGGCGCGAGCTCGCCGAGGGATGGATCGGCCTGTGCCAACGCGGCCAGGATGCCCGGTGCTTCGCTGTGCTGACTCAACGGCAGGTAGCCACAATCGCTGCGCGGATAGGTGATGAGCTTGTGGGTTTCGTAGAGCGCCTGGGCGATATCCAGCGTTTCCTGAGCACCCAGGCCGAGCTTCTTCGAGCAGATTTCCTGCAGGGTGCCCAGATCGAACGGCAACGGCGCCGCTTCGCGCATGCGTTCGGTCCTGAGTCGTTGCAACCGAGCGCTGCCCGCCGCGCGCATGGCCTCGGCCGCTCGCTGCGCTAACGCCTGGTCGAGACAACGCCCCTGGTCATCGCTGTGCGCCTCCGGCGCGCGCCACTGCGCGGTAAAGGGCACCGGATCGTCACCCAAAAGCTGCACCTCGATGGCCCAGAATGGCTGCGGCACGAAGTCCGCAATGCTGCGGTCACGGTCGACCACCAGGCGCAGCGTCGGCGTCTGCACCCGACCAACCGGTAGTACACCCTGGTAGCCGGACTGCCGCCCGAGCAGGGTGAACAGTCGGCTCATGTTCATGCCGATCAGCCAATCGGCGCGGGAGCGACCCAAAGCCGACTGATAGAGGTTGAAGGTCTCGGCACCCGCACGCAGCCCGCCAAGCGCCTTGCGAATCGAGGCATCATCCAGCGCCGATAGCCACAGTCGCTGGATCGGCCCCCGGTAACGGCAATGCTCCACCAGTTCGCGGGCGATCATCTCCCCTTCGCGATCGGCGTCGGTGGCGATCACCAGTTCACTGGCTTCGCCCAGCAGCCGTTTCACGGCCTTGTACTGGCTGGCGGTCTTGGGCTTGACCAGCATCTTCCAGCGCTCGGGCACGATCGGCAGATCAGCCAGCACCCAGCGCTTGTAACGCGCGTCATAACTGTCCGGCGGCGCGGTTTCCAACAGATGGCCGATGCACCAAGTCACAGTGACGCCCGCACCAAGCCAGCAACCATCGCCCCGCCGAGAGGCGCCGAGCACCTGAGCGATATCTTTGGCTTGAGAAGGTTTTTCGCAGAGAAACAGCCGCATCACGTTGTCACTGGGTCATTTGCCATGCTGCCTAGCATGCGCAGCGACAACGCGGCAGGCAAGAATTATCTGTATGGATATACAGACCAGGGATGCTGATAGCGGAGAAATACAGCGTGGATGGAATGACAAAGGTCTTCTTTCGGCTAGCTACAGCCACTCAAGTTCTCAGGGATGCCAGCAAGGCCTATGAGAGGTAGAGCTTGCCAATTGTTACGTGCAAGCGATTAGGGAGTCATTGCACGCAACAAGACAACTTGCCATTTCTTAGGCGTGAGAATGACCGTGACTTTCTATCTCAGATTGGGTCTCCGGCTCGCTGTCGCCACATGCCGACAGCAGACCTAACAAACAAACCAGCAGCAGGGAGCGGCTCTGCGTAAAAAGAGCTGTTCATCATGCATTCCTTCAATCTTGATCTTGGATGTAAAAGCCCCAGCGCCTAGACGCTGGGGCTATTTGTCCTAGATAACGCGTTTGACGCTCAGGTACTCACCCTTGGTCTTCAGCGTAATCGTCACGTCGCTGTTGCTTCGGTTACGCCAGAACCAGCCATGGGTGCCATCGAAGATGGCTGTAAATTCGCCTTTATCACCTTTGGCCTGCTTGGCCTTGCTGTAGCTGTGGTAATAGCCCTTGGGGCCGTTGTAGGGCTCGCCATGGGTGTCGTGATTGACCGGAACGCCATCGGTTGCCCACTCGTAGCTAACCGTAGCTTTGTCCACCATCTCCAGCTTGATTTCACTGGCCTCGCCCGGCTTCAGCGTGACAGTCATTTCATCAGTCTTTAGGGCTTGCTGTGGCTCTGCTACCGGCTCAGCCACAGGCGCTGCCGCAACCTGCTCCTGGGGTGCCACCTGACCAGGCGCGGGGGCTTGTACGACCGGGGTCGCCGCTGGCTGAACAGCTGCATCCGCAGCCGCTTCTTCGGCCAGCACCTCCTTCATTTCACCCATCTGGGTCAGGCCAAGTGCGCGGCCGACGCCCGTTGGGTCGATGGCGTATTCAGAAGGCATCACCACGGTGACGAGCAACGCAGCCGCAACACCCATTGCGATCACAGTGGAGCGCAGCAGCTGGCGGCTAGTCGGCAATTCACTCTGGGTTGGAAGCTTGGTATTGAACATTCTGCAAATTCCTTACTGAGAGACGATCAGGCCGGTGAGCTGGTAACCCATCAAGAGGAAACCGGCGCTCATCATGGCGACGTTGGCGGTGTAGGCATGGCGCCAGAAGCTGGCGGTTCGTCGCCAGTAGCTCATGACGATCAGAATGGCGCTCAGCGCCAGTAGCTGGCCAATTTCCACCCCGACGTTGAAGGCGATCAGGTTGGCGACCAGGCCATCCGCGGAGATCTCGTACTCCTGGATTTTGGTTGCCAGGCCGAAGCCATGCAGCAACCCGAAAATCAACGTGGCCGCTTTAGTGTTCGGCTGGTGGCCGAACCAGCGCTGGAAGGCGCCCAGGTTGTCCAGCGCCTTGTACACCACCGAGAAACCGATGATGGCGTCGATCACATAGGAGCTGATGGTGATTTCCGCCAATACACCGAGCAGCAGCGTCACGGTGTGGCCCACGGCGAACAGAGTGACGTAGAGCCCCACGTCCTTCAGGCGGTAGAGAAAGAAGATCACCCCGAACAGGAACAGCAGGTGGTCGTAGCCGGTGATCATGTGCTTGGCGCCCATGTAAATGAACGGCAGCACCATCACCCCGGAGCTTTCCTGGATAAAACCCTTGTCGCCCTCGGCAACAGCGTGGGCCAGCGCGTCAGGCATGCCGAGAAACAGCAATACGGTGAACAAGAGCAGCAGTATTAGCGAGCGGTTTGGGCGCGCGGAAAATGCGCCCATACTGCACATGGATAGCGAATGCATGGTTGAGTCCTAAGTGACAGTGGTATTGGCCGCATAGCGACCGGTGTCAGAGCGCGAATCTTGGGCGTGGTGGCCGCTCGATCAGGAAGATCGGACTGGGAGGGATGGCGTAGCGCGTGGCTTCTATCGGCTGCGGACGCTCTGGCAGCGTACTGACGGTGAGGAGCGTGGTCAGGTATGGCGTTTCGTGCACGTGGTCGGCGGTAAGCGTGGAGTGGTAGTGATCCACGCATCTGGCACAGGCCGAAATACCCGTGCTGTGGGAATGTGCATGAGCACGGTCCTCGCCGCTCCACGCACCTTGGCTCACCCCAGGACCAAGCGCGGCGCTATGCCCAGCCCATGTCATTAGCATGACGAGGGCAAGGACAAACGTTAACTGAGCACTGACCGGTTTACTGAGCATGATGTGTCTTCGATTACAGATTCGGCTGGCCGCCCGACGACACCGACAGGTTTGCCATATCCCCCCTAGGGGGATAGGATCGAAGCGTAAGTCATCGAGGCATGCGACTCAAGGCATGAGCGATCAAGAACACGCCCATCAGCACCAAAGTCATAGCGATATCATTAAAAGGTTGAAGCGTGCCGAAGGTCATCTGCGCAGCATCGTGGGCATGATCGAGGCCGGTCGCCCCTGTGTGGACCTTGCCCAGCAGCTACACGCAGTAGAAAAAGCGGTTTGCCAGGCCAAGCGCACCTTGATCCAGGACCACATCGATCACTGTCTGGAGCATGCGCTCGCGGCCACCGAGCAGGGTGACACCACCGCGCTGAGCGACTTCAAGCAGATCACCAAGTACCTCTGATCTTCTTTCGCCGCCCAGCGGAGCACGCCATGACCTGGATAGTGACCAAGTACCTGATTACTGCACTGATGGTGGTCCTGGTATCCGAAGCGGCCAAGCATGGCGACCGTATTGGCGGGGTAATCGCCGCCCTGCCCATAGTCACGGTGCTGACCTTGATCTGGCTGCACATTGAGCATCAGCCGGGACAAAAGATCGCCAATCATGCCTGGTACACATTCTGGTATGTGATCCCCACGCTACCGGCGCTGTTGATGTTCCCGCTCCTAATGTCTCGCTTCGGCTTCTGGCTGGCACTGGCGGGTTACGCATTGGCCACGTGCCTATGTTTCGCCCTGTTTGCTCTAGCAATGCGTCGCTTCGGCATCGAACTGCTGTGATGGGCGGCTGAGGTCAGCTGTGAAGCAGTAGCAGCACTGTTCTAGGCTACGATTCTGCCAATCGCGCGCGGCTAGTTTGGGACAGTACAAAGTCAACCCGACAGCTCACGGCTCACGCGACCTTGAACCGTCCCACCAGCTGTTGCTGTTGTTCAGCCAGGCGAGCGAGTTCGAGGCTGGTCGTGGCCGTCTGTTCTGCGCCCGCGCTCACCTGAATCGCGACATCGTTGATTTCGACGATGTTGCGGTTGATGTCTTCGGCCACTGCACTCTGCTGCTCTGCCGCCGTTGCGATTTGCAGGTTGCGATCGCTGATCGCCGAAACACCTTCAGCTATCTCTGCGAGCAACTCACCCGCCCGGCCAATGTTGCTGGAGCCGCTCTGCGCTTTGACCAGTGTTTCCTGCATCGAGCGAGCCGCCCGGTCAGCCCCGCCCTGGAGGTTGGCGATCATGCTTTGGATATTGCCGGTGGACTCCTGGGTCTTCTGGGCAAGCGTCCGTACCTCAGACGCGACGACCGCAAACCCACGCCCATGCTCCCCTGCTCGGGCAGCTTCGATGGCCGCGTTGAGCGCCAGCAGGTTCGTCTGGTCAGCAATCCCACGGATCACATCCAGCACAGACGAGATGGAATCGCTCTCGCGCTTCAGGTCCGCGATGATGCCAGCCGTTTGCTCAGCTTGGTCAGAAAGTTCACGAATGAGGCCGATGGTGCTTTGGACCTCGGCGCGCCCTTGAGCGGTATTGGCGTTGAGCTGCTGCGACAGTTCGGCCGCATCGTTTGTGCTTCTGGCCACATCGCGCACGGTCGCGCTCATTTCGTTGATGGCGGTCACGACCAGCTCGGTTCCCTGACGCTGCCGATCGATGCTCTCGCTCGTTTGTACGGTGACTGCGGATGACTCCTCGGCGGCGGTCGCCACCTGCGCCGTTGCGGTACTGATCTCTTGAACGACCTGCTGCAGTTCCATCGCCATGAGGTTGAGGTTGCGTGAGATCTCGCCGAACTCGTCCTTGCCCTCGTAGCGCGACTTGGCCGTCAGGTCCCGCGCCGACAGTGCCAGCAGCGCGTGATTGACCTCCCGAACGGCCAGCTTGATGTTGCGAATGATCAGCAAGGACAGGCCAACCACTACCAACAGCGCGATGACCACTGCGGAGATGGTCATCCACAAGGCGCTCTGTGCCTCGTCGCGCGCCTGAGCGGCCAAGGTCCCGACGTCCTGAGCCAGTGTCTGTTCCAGCTCACCCATAAGATCGATTCGGTTGGTGGCTGTCTCGAACCACTTTTCACTGTCAATGCCCAGGCTTTGGCCAATCGGCACCTCAAAAGCCAAGCGTTGCAGCCGCGCCACTTCGAGCGCGCTCGGCTGCTGCAGTTTTTCGTCCAGCACACGGGAAAAACCCTCCGCCGCCGCTCGACGGAAGCCTTCCATATAGGCAGAGAATTCACCGAGGTTTCGGCTGAAGGATGCAAGCAAAGGCGCATCGAAGCGATCCTGAGCGAATACAACACCCAGCATTGCGCGCTCGCGGCCTGCACGTTCCTTCATTTCGATGAACTGATTGAGGCCGCCTAGCGCTCGTGCGAGCGTGGCGTCCTGCACCCCGCGTTCCACCGCATGCGTGAAACCGATCAGGGATTTAATGTATCCGGTGAAGCGCGCACCGGACTCGACATTGGTGATCGCAAACGCGTCGACCTGCGAACGCGATGCCGGAAGTTCATCAAGGCCCTTTAGAACACTGCCTATGTGCGAGCTATCACGTGCGGCAAGTTCCCTCACTGCGCTCAACGCTTCATCGGTAGCTTGACGCATGCCTGGTAGACGATTCGCCATGGTGCGTCCCTGGCTACCCAGGTAGACGCCACTGGCGCCGCGCTCACGCTGCAATGCGGTGATCAAGCGGCTGACGGTCTGCGCGGCCACGCTGGCCTCTACAGTGTCCTCCATCTGTTTCAGCGTGCTGTAGCTGTTACCGATGTACAGGCTGGCCAGCCAAAGGAAACCGAGTACCGGGCACGCAAGAATGAGAACGAGCTTCGCGCTCAGGGGAATATTTTTCAGCATAGGAACCTCATGCTCCGTTTTCACGGAGCGGCGCAGGCATGGGCAGTTCTCGCTCCGCTGCACCGGGATGCAATGCATCCGATGCTTGAGAGCGGTTTTTATGTCTGTATGGGCGGTCGAAGCTTTTAGTAGATGCTCAGAAGCTTTTCGTGGATGCCCAATACAGAGGCCGACGCATGCCGAACAGGCTGCGTGGAATCCGTTTTTGACGGGGGGTATTTTTTCGGTTTGAGCCTCAGCCATCCCTGACGCAAGTCAATTTAATAACGCCAATATCTTGCCGCTCGTCGGGATGTGCGTCACTCAGTAGACCTATCCCGATCGAGGGTGGGCGGCGGCTGCGCCGCCATGGGTTGGGCTGGCGAAATTCTTTCGATTACAACCAGAACAACGACAGCCGTCGGGCCGGATGGCAGTCGTAAGAAAGGTAACGACGGCCGTCACGCTCCAGCCATCACCGAAATTGCCGGTACACGATAGGCATGATGCGAACCGCGTCTTTGGCGTAGCGCTTTGCCAGACGTCGCGGTTCGGTGCACATACGGTGCAACCATTCGAGCGACATGCGCTGCATCCATCTCGGCGCTCGCTTAACCTTGCCGGAGAGGAAGTCGATCGACGCCCCGACGCACAGTCCGACCCCTCGTGCTCGTCCATCCGCTCGAATCAGTCGCCCCAGAACTTCCTGGCGAGGGCAACCTACGGCAAGTACCACGAGCTCGGCAGGATGACCGATGACGAAGTCCATGCACGTCTGAACGTCCTGCGGGTTGTCGTCGAAGCCCATGGGCGGGCTGTGATGGAAAAAGGTCACATTCGGGTATAGCTGACGCATCGTTCGTATGTCCGATGCGTCGCTGCCAACCACCGTTACCCGCCACCTTTTCGCCTCGGCGACATACATCAGTTCCGCGGTCAGGTCGCTGCCAGGGATAACGTCCGGGACAGGGATGCGCAGCAGTGTCATCAAGCCTTTCAACACCTGGCTGTCGCAAATCCTGTGACTGGCGTTTTCATAGGCGCGGCGCAGTTCGGAATCGTCTTCGAGCCGGACCACATGGTTGACGTTAGGGGTGACGATATAACTGAACTCGCGGTTGCTCGCCTCGATGACGTGGTCGATGAGTTCAGCATTCGATCCGTCATAGAACTCGATATCGAACCCTCTTACTGTGCTTTGTCTGTTGCAACTGGACGGTCGCTCGTCTGCATGGGGCTTCTTGGGTCCCAAAAGCTTTTGCAAAGCGCTGTCTCCTCGTCAGACATAGGGCATCGCATACGGGTGCGTTCAAGCTCAGCCAGCATTAAACGCCGCTGAAGCTTGCATGGTTCTTAAACTGAACCCGATCGAACGCAGAGGTTCGAGCCAAGCGGCGAGGAACCGGACGGCGAACAGCTGGCTTTGACGCGTCCGTGGCGATCAACCTGCAGCGCTGCCGTCTGACACGCATTTGCAGTCGCTTCGGCAGCTGTGTCGGATCACTGAGGATGGGGACAGTGCTCGGCCAGCTCGCAACGCAACGCCGTGTGGAATCGAGCACCAAGGCAATACCCTTGGCGTGGGGGAGAGTTGGTCGCAAAGAAACAACCGCATCAGGTCGTCACGGGATCCTATGCGATGCCGCAGCGCATCAGCAGCGATGCGCGGCAGGCAAGACCCATCCATATGGCTATATAGAGAGCTGCCCAATCCGTCCCGCCGATGGTCAGGCGGTTGGGTCACAACGGGCACACCAATCGGTTCAATCGCTTACGCGATCAACCAACGCTTCGATGCTAAAAACCATAGCGGGCTCTGCTTGGCACACGCGGTTGCGACCGCTTTCCTTAGCCTCGTACAGCGCCCCGTCGGCGCGCGCTAGTGCGGACTCGATGCTCTCTTGGGTGGTATCGATCTCTGCGACACCGATACTTACGGTGACCTGAATGTTCTCGCCTATGCTGGACGTAACTTCCAGCGCCTGCACGGCGCAACGGATGCGCTCGGCAAATTGGCCAGCCTCCATGAGGTTAGCCCCTGGCAGCAGAACGACAAACTCCTCGCCGCCCAAACGAGCAACCAGGTCAATAGTGCGACTTTCTTCTTTCAGCGTTTTCGCCAAGTGCCTGATGACCTGGTCGCCACTGGCGTGGCCGTGGGAGTCGTTAATACGTTTGAAATGATCAATATCGAGCGTCACGATCGATATCGAAGTGCGGGAGCTTCTGGCCAGCTTGAGTAAGTAATCTGATTCTGGAAAGAAGTACCGTCGGTTATACAGCTTGGTCAGAGGGTCAGTGTCCGCCTGCTTTTTCAAATCCTCTTGAGAGGCACGCATATCCTCTAGCAGCTTGATTCGGTGCGAGATGATGAATGCCAGTGTCAGCGCTTCGAGCACGATACCGATGCCAACCCCATGACTGCTTACATAGGTCGGTGAAAGGATGCCTTTATAAGTAAGCACGGCAAGAATATTGAATAGTACGAAGAAGCTGTGGCCAACCAGGAAATACTTTACGAGCGGATGACCTTTGCGATACAGCGAGATGCTGACCGAAAAGGTGACCAGCATCATTAGCGCTGCCAGACTGCTTGCCGGTTTGAGCGCAGCAGAAATATCGAAAATGGACCATATGAAGGTGACCGCCAGGAGCGCAATCAGTGCTTACAGAAAGCGGTGCTCGGTGGGGTAGAACAACTTCGTCTCGAAGATTGACATCATGAACAGCAGCAAGAAGATGGGCATCGTGATCAGCGACATGTTCAGCTGGAAAACTGCGTCACCATACCCATCAAACACGCTGGCAATCAGGCCGTAGGAAAGCGCGATCCAGACCAGCCCAGAGATAAGATAAAGCGAATAGTAGATATTCTCCCTGTTACTGGTGGCGAAATATAGCAGCGCATTGTAGAACACTAGAGCGAGCAGCATTCCGACCATAAGAGCGATATCGGTATTAACACTTACCAATGCCAGACGCGACGCTCTTTCGTTATAAATATCGATCGCGAACCATTGGTGAGAATAAGATACGCTGCGCAAGTAAAGCGTGGTGGACTGCTGCGCGGGAAGCGCCAGCGGGAAAACTAACGTTCCGCGAAACATCAATTCGGAACCAGCAGCTTGGTTCATATTAAGCTGTTCGCGTTGCCGCAGCTGGCCATCCCGTTCTTCATAAATTTCAACTGAGCGTAGATGGTATGCATGCGGAAGGTGAATAAACAGCTTCTGATCCGTATTCGATGCGTTGCGCAGAATAAGCCGGTACCAGGCGACCCTTGCATCAGCGCCAAGAGAGGTCCGGTTGCCAGTTTCGTTAAATGGCTGGGCTCTGGCTTGATCAAACGTCAGGTTGTGCGAGGCATCGACAAAATAGCCGGCGGTTGCAGGAGCTGAGTGCAACACGGTTATTGAATTGAAGCCGGAGCATCATGCCGCATCGCCATGGCATTTTGCATGACCTCTCCCATCACCTCGATGGGGCATTTGAAGTCGAAGCGCTTGC